>Ga0233448_1000057_pt1 | contig 133774 bp, 128 predicted proteins | sample SI_124_October20_2_FD_183015 | JGI IMG/M metagenome (GOLD analysis project Ga0233448, IMG submission 183015) | Seawater microbial communities from Saanich Inlet, British Columbia, Canada - SI_124_October2016_150_MG | ecosystem: Environmental > Aquatic > Marine > Inlet | place: Canada: British... | reverse complement strand
TGGATGAACGGCAATCCGCCCGACATGGGCATGGCCACGCGCGCAACTTTGAGTGCCGTCCGTGATGGGGAAGTCTGGTGGAAGGGTGGTTATGCCTTCTGGAAATCCAATCGCCACGCTTGGAGTAATGGTAGTTTAATGCGCAATGGCATCGTTGCCGCGACGGGCGCAACCGATTTTGATGTTTTCCGCAACACCCTGCATCATGGCCTAATCACGCATTGGGCACCTTTGCCGGCGATTTGTTGTGCGGCACAAAATTGGCTGATTCGTAATTATAGAGAGTGGCTCAGCGGCGATTCGGGTGCGGAAATCCTTTCGCCTAGCTGGCTCGTGGCGTTCCGACGCGATTGGGATTTTTGGCTTGGCAGTGAAGAAGACTCCATTGTTCAGCACTGGCGCGATACAACCTTGGAAGATCATCCCGAAGCGTGGCAGGTTTTCGAAGCCGCCGATTTCAACCCCGACACCTTCCGGCCGTTTGCACATATCGAGCATATTGGTTTTGTTTTGACTACTTTTCAAATCGGCGTGTGGGCGATGCAATGGGCCGAGCGAGATTGCGCTTACCCGATCGAATTCCTTCCCGTAGGTTTTCCGACCGAGCCATTTGAGCGCACCGGCGCAGAAGTCATTAGTTGGGTCGCCATGATCGGCCGCGATTCTGACACCTATGGCGCGACTGCCGGGCCAATGGTCGCTGCGGTGAAAGAGCTGCGCCCTGAGTTAGTCGACCGACTTAAGGCCGTCGAAGATTTGCCGAGAGAAATGCCAGCCCCGCCGCCTAGCCGACGCAATTGAAGAAGGGCTAGTCGCAGCAATCGAATGCTAAATCGGTGCGAGCGAATTTGCCAAAGCTGTATGGAAAAAGACGGTGCGGTGTTTTAGGATGCGTGCAGCATGAAAAAAAACACCCTTCCCATCATTCTATTCCTCGCCGCATTTGCGGTTTTTATTTACAACAGTCAAGTGGGCGTCATTTCGCCGGGGTCTGAAATCGAAGTGGGCGAGAGGTTCAATATAAGTAGTGATTTCCGCGATTTCAGCGTTTCCGTCCCCGCCGGCGAGGCAGCGAGCGTCGGTACAACTATTGTCGAGTTTCCTGCAACCGGTGAGTTCCCCGCCCAAAGGTTCGCCCTCGAGCGCGACGGCACGGTCTTTGCGCCGTATCAGTTTTACGGTGAATCTGCTGGGCTCGTGTTGTTTACAAAGAGCGCTGGCTCGGGCAGTTATGGCTCATTGCAATATCTGAAATACACCGATTCGGGTGTCGAGCTTGCACTAATCCCTGAGCCAACGCTCGACCAACTTGAAGGCACCATGGGGCACGACAGGCTGTGGGCCGCCAGCGGTAATCTCATAAGGCGCTGGCCTGTTTATAAAGATGGCGATTCCAATAGCAGCCCTAACGGGGGCGAGCGCCGGATGCGATATAACTGGGCTAATGCTAGCTGGAAAGTCTTAGATGCGGAATTGAAAGACTAATCTTTCTTGTTAGCCTCATGCATCGTCTTAGTTAAACGGCCGCCGACTACTTTGTCAATACCGGCGACGATGAGAAGAGATGCGGCAAACACCGCAGTGAGAATTGTCAAAGGTGTTTCCATTAGAGAGCCTTTCCTGTGGTTTGTTTATGTAGGTATTTACTGAGACGCCCACCCGTTGCGCGGTCTGTAGCCGTTACAACAACGACTGCGGCGAGCGCGGCGAGGGCCAGGCGGTGTGCGATGGTGAGTGTGACTTCAATCATGATTCATTAAGCTCTTATGCCCATCTTCTTGATGCGTTTGGGTAATTCTTGGATGAGTTTCATTTTGTTATAGATTTCCTCAAAATGAGAGTAGCGATCGATATCGCCTTTCACTCTGAAATATGCAGCTAGCGTTTCGCAGAAATCTTCTTCAGTATCTGTTTGGGCGTAATCAGTAATGAAATCATCATCGTCGATTTCATATTCATAAGATTCTCCTTTCGCACCACCAAAAACGGTCTTCCACTCTTTCGGTGAAATCAACTCAGGGTTGTGCTCAAGCATGGCGTGCCCGAATTCGTGGCGGAGCGTTTCCCTGAGTGCTGGCTTGGGGCTCAAGCCAAGCACTCGCCCAAGTGTAAGGATGTTAACTTGAGGCATATGCACGGCTCCCGAGTAATAAAGCCCTTCCGCCATTATCCAGCTAGATGCTGGGATTAGGTAAACAGGCGTTTCCGCAAGACGCTTGGTATAGAGGCCGTGCTTGATGAATTCCTTTTCAACCGCATTTGTTGCGCGTTGAAGGCTGGGAAGAGTAACGGTATTGGATTGTTTTGTCATAATTAAACCTATATTTACCCCAGCAAACGAGAGCCCCTTGAGTTGATCTCCATTTATCTTGAAACTCATCCCAAGAAAACTCACAACGCGTAAAACGCCCCAATGCTGAGTCTCTCTCTTCCGCAACATCGTATGTGAGAGTATCGCTAATTAGCTCACTGCCGGTTAGATTGGCGAGGTGATTAAGAGATGAGGGCATGTATGACTCCGGCAACACATAGGCCGAAAGTTATATCATTTTGAGGCATTTTTGCGCACAGCGTTTGAAGTAAATGAATTATGACAAGCATTTCAGAAATCACTAGCCATCTCTCCGGCCTCAATGCCAACATCTCTGTGCAAGATGGGGGAATTGGCGTCTCTCTCTCTGGAGATGTCTATTATCCAATTCCTATGATGGGCGATCGGCATGATGTATCTTCCTTTGAAGCAGCCGCAAGGTTAGAGGAAGATGCAATCGTCGTAACTCAATTTGAACTTGAGCTTAGTTCCACCCTAAAGGCACTTGCATATGTCGCATATGGTGGTGACACAGCGCTCTTAGAAAGCCTCGCTGAAATGTACGAGTTGAAAATAGAGTGGGCAGACGACGAGCGTGGCGAATTGCCGGCGAGGTTGTCATAATCTTGGATAAACAAATGGACAAACAAATGGACAAACAAATAATAGAGTCAGCGGCAGAAGAGCTTCGGAAGAAATTAGAAGAGTCTGAAAAGCAGCAATTGAAAATTGCCTTGTTCGGGCAACCCGGCGCTGGGAAATCGAGTTTGATAAACAGCCTTGTTGGGTTTGAGGCCACGATAACGGGCGGCAAGACAGATACTACCGAGGAGGCTGAATTCCATGAATGGTCCGGCCAAAATGTTGTGCTGGTAGATCTGCCGGGGTACGGAACGAAGGGATTCCCCGCTAATGACTTTATGGAATCATTTGATATTGAAAGTTTTGATATGTTCTTGTGCGTTTTTGCTGGAAAGTTTCATGATGCTGATACAGAGTTCTTTCGAAAGTTGCATCGTGCAAAACGGGTCTGCTTGTTCGTCCGGAATAAATTGGATTCGATGTGGGAGCAAGGAAAAAGCCTCGGTGATCTAAAACGTTATGTTGAAGAAGATGCGGCTATTCAGGTTGCAAGCCAGGTAAAGGTCCATTTCGTGAGCTGTAAAACTGGCGAGGGCATGCCCGGCCTTTCCTTGGCGATAGCAGACAACTTAGATAAGGGGCATGCAGATAAGTGGGCAAGAGCTGCGAAGGCGAATTCCGTGGAGATGCTGAATCGTAAAACCGGTGCGTGCAAAACGAGAGTGCTCATTGCTGCTGGGCTGGCTGCCGCTAATGGCCTGAACCCCGTTCCTGGCGTGGACATAACCATTGATTATGCAATACTACTTAACCTCTTTTCGGAAATAAGAGGAGTCTTCGGGCTTGATGAAGCCAACGCTAAGGACTTGGCGTCCAAAATATCTCCTCAACAAATGAAACTATACAATACCCTATTAAAGTACGCCACAAAGCAAGGCGTGCCATTGCTGCTCAAGAAGTTTATGAAAAGAGAGGCTGCAAGGCGTGTCGGAAAATATGTTCCTCTGGTTGGTCAGGTAATTGCCGGGTCGGTCGGATTCGCCATTACTAGCTCAGCCGGTTTGAGTTATATGAAGGATTGCCACAGCATTGCCGAAGCGATTTTGGAGCATGAACTGCAACGCTAGATAGATGTTCACCCGTATCCTGCGCCGACTTTTTGGTAAGAAAACGCCGGCGGGTGAGAAGCCAATAGAGATCCAGCCCACTGTCTTGGAAAAGAATTTTATTGCACTGTACTCAAAGATTTCAGAGGAAAGAGAGAATGGCCAGAGGGTCATAGCGATTTTAGGGCAGCCAGGTGCCGGGAAATCTACGCTTCTGTCGGCCATTACAAAGTGGAGGTGTCGTCCGGAGCCGAAGATCGGTCAGGAAACGGACGCAACTGATTGGCATAAAGAAATGTTGCCTGATTACTTCTGTCGTTATGGCAATTATAGTTTTGTTGACATTCCCGGGTACGGAACGAAAAAGCACCCAGCTGATTCCTACAAAAAGCACTTCCCTTTTTTAGAGTTCGATCAAGTGTTGCTGGTTTTGTGCGGCAAATTACATGACACGGATATTGCGATAGGAAAAAAAATCATAGCAGCTTTTGGAACAGCTGAGCGCACAAAAATACTAGTCTTACGCAATCAAATAGAGGGTCTGAACCCTAATGAATTAAAGGAGCTGCGTCTTGATGTAAACAAGCATTTGAAGTTGCGCGAGCGAGATATACAGTTAGTCTTCACAAGTGGGAGAACGAAGAAGGGTATTAAGTATGTGGCTAAGTACTTGGGTATCAAGTATTAAATATTGAGCGTGGCTACCAATCAAAGGTATGTAGATCTTTAAGTAGCTCATCTACGGCATCTAATTTTTCCATCAATTTACTGTTCTTCTTAACACGGAAATCATAGCCAGCATATTTTATTCGCTTTTGCCAGGTAGCTCGATTGCAAAGGTAGGCTGCTAAAGTTTCGCAAAAGTCTTCTTCGCGGCATGTTCGCGCGTATCCATTGACAAAGTTGGGTAAACGATTCCAATTGACGGCTTTCTTGCTTGCCGCTACATATTCCTTTTGAACAGTGATGACTTTATTAATGAATGGGCTTAAGTAGTCGGTTATGTCAAAGTGGTCATGAATCGCATGGCCCAATTCGTGATAGATGTACTCCTTTAAATCTACAGATCGAGCGGGGTATGCGGGCACACTGATCCGATTCCGAATAAACCAGTAGGACTTTCCGTGATATTGGCCGTAGTCAGTTTCATCACCTTTGGGCTTTCGAACTACGATATTTTTAACACCTGACTTAAAGTCAAACTCCTTTTCTACTGCTCGAATGAGGCGAACGGCCGCATTGGCGGAGGAGTGAAGCTTTTTGCGTTCTATCTTTACGCGTTTGATCTTTTTTTTGATAGCCCCCATTTTTTGATCTGGTTACTTCGACTCTTCGAAATCAGCTATAGATAGATTGAAGCTGTCCAGAAGTTCTTGTTTATACTCTTCTCTATTAAGAGATTCTTCTATTGAAATCATACCTTTTGGCGTGCACCCCAAATTAGGCTCACTTGTATATTCGGCGAAGAATGTCTTCATAGTGCTCTTTCCACATCAGGTGGGCTTTGACCCCCAGAATGAACGCGCTGCAATCGATGTTCTTTATCTTAGAGTTCCTGCCAGGAATTGGAGAAATCCCGATAGGGTGACTTAGATTTGCATTAGCAATGCGATAGAGCTTCGACAAAACCCCATCGTGTTTCGAATAGCAATTATAGATATTTCCATTAATTGCCTTTGTCGCTATTTCCCAGCCCGCTGGGTCGTCTTTACCAACAGCGCCGCCGAGAAAGATCACATCGTTAATTTTGCTCTTGTCCTTACTGGAAAGAGCCTGCAACGCATAATAGATAACACGACATCCAAGGGAATGCCCCACTAGCGTGTAGCTCTTTTCCCTGCTCCGGCTAACCACGTCAGCAAGAATAACGCCTATTTTTGCTGCTCTAAACATGGAAACATGCCAAGGATTCTTGGCAACACCAAACGCGGTAATCACTGGACCAAGCGGATTAAATTTTGTAGTGCTTTTTTTTGCAATACGGCGCAATAGCCGCTTTGCAACTTCTGTACCAATCCCCGCACCAAGCGTACGACCTAGCTCATATAGATCTTTGGAAGCCCATGTAACACCATAAAGAGTTTCTTCGGGAAAGCAGGGACGGTGACCTGTCATCCAATCATTGAATTCAACATCTTTCTGCTGAAGAAATCCATTAATGAAAACAGTCTTGGGGGTGCCACCGCGCCGTATATTCTGAATGCCAAAGTATTTGTCCTCTCCGACATATTTGTTTGTTAGCACCCCTCCGGCAACACCCCCTAATCCAGCTCCTGCTGCTGTGAGAATGACGGTTCCGCTCGCCACGGTTCCACCAATCGCCGCAAGTGATGCGCTAGTTAGCGCAGCTCCACTAAGCGTTGAAATGGCTGTGCCGGTACCAGCAGCGCCGAGAACTCCAAGTTTCCCGGCCACCGCGGCGACAGCCGGAGCAGTGCCAACAGAGGCTGCAGTTATTGCCAAGACACCTGCCGATGTGATGACGCCAGCCGTAATTGTCCCTACCTTTTTGAAGTTTGTATGTTGCGGTTTGAATGAGTCTGGATATTGGTCCAGCCGAGCAACTCTCTTGGTGAGCTCCTTGAAGTCAGAGACTGTGCCGTCATGTTGTGCGCAAAATTCATTCTTCCAATTATCGCCCAATGCCGATAGCCGGCGTTTACCTTTTTTCCCTACCTGTTTCTTCAACTGCGCTACTTGTTTATCAGTGAGCCGCCCCTTTGCCATATTCTTACACGCAGTGCACTCAACAACAAAACACTCGCAATTTCTGCAGACATATTCGTTTTTTGTGTGCCAATTGGTGTCATGCAAATCGTGCTTACCTTTCTGATAGCACCACGAGCAAAATGCCGTTACGGTATCACCCTTCCCTGCCTTCTTTGTCCGTTTGATGATTTTTTTGACCTGGGCCATGATTGCTTATGCTTTGGTTGATGGTGTTGAGTAAAGACTGATTATGTGTTTTGCGGCAACTTCAAAAACTTTCGCTTGCAGGGGCCGCAATAGCCCATTTTTTCCGAGCCAGAGTAGGTAGGTAAGTGGGCTATCGTATCTAACAAGTCGTGTAGGCCACCTTATTTTTTCTCGGTAATGCTTGGCGGAGGAGTGAAGCTTTTTGCGTTCTATCTTTACGCGGTTGATTTTTTTGATTGCCCTCATTTTTTTGATCTGGTTACTGAAGCGGCCTCGTTTACCGTACCACTTCAGGGTTTTGCATTGACTTACCTTTACCGGCGTTAACAAGTGCCTGACCTGGGCTTGCCAGCTCATCGTCGCTGGGTAGAGTATCTCGTAATGCCGGAATGCAGTATCTAAAAAGCGCCAAGAGTCCTTTAAGTGCTAGGAGGGGAAGAATGATGACAGAAAGGAGGAACTTCATGACAGTAACTAGCAGAATCTCTAACAAACTGGAAATTATATTCTTGGATTCGTCGAGAGTCTGTCTGATTAAATTAAATGTCGTGGTCGCTTTTTCCTTGGCTAGCCCAAGCCAGTGACGAGCATAGTCATCGACCGCAAAGAATCCATCAACCTCAATTTCGTTGGAGTTTTCCAATAAATTGTCTTGTCCAAGGTCGTTTTCAGTAAACGGTAACTGTGCAATAGCCGAGGCTTGCCGCTCCTCTAAACCCTTGGTTAAATAGTTAGAGCAAAGGGCTGTAATGGGTAGGAAGATCCTAGCACAGATTAATAGAACACATAGTTTCTTTAAAAAGGTGCTTGCTCGGAACTTGATACTTGTATCTTTCATCCAGAGCAATGGAATGAGCAAGAGCAATATAATGGAAATTAATGGCGGAAGTGTTGAGAGGGAGATGTCAAACAAAATTCGCATTGCGCCAAGTGAGGTGATTACAGCGACGAGCACGCTCGACAATCGCTCAGTCATGTCATCAATGGGGTCAAGAACCTGCCCAACTGGAATTGCAAATCCTACTCCAAGTGGGGAGGCTGAAAGTTCGCTTTCTTTCGCGATGGAAACGACACCGTTAATGACCCTGCAGGTCCCGTACGCCACAACAGACTGCTTAATACTATCTTCAAAGTAAGCTTCTGCTTGATTGTCTAATAGAGGGATGCGCGGATTAGTCGCTTGAAAAAGGGTAAAGGCGCATAGAGTCAAGCAAAGTGAAAGTCCCGCCTTGTTGCCCCACTTTGTTAAGAGAGCGATGAGCGGGGGCTCCTCCTTGGGAGTGCTTTTTCTAATTCGATAAGTATTTGCGACAACAAGAGCCAGCAAGAGGGCAATACCGCTAAGAAATAGGTATAGAGAATCTGTTGCCTCGCTCTCTTGGGGCATTTCCTTAACGGGCGTTTGGCTTGGAAGATGAATTTCAGCGGTGAATTCAGTGGACTCCGAATTGTTGAAGTCGTGTTGATAATCCATGTCGTTTTGGGCGGGCTCTCCAGTTTGCAATTGATTGTTGAGGCCTAAACCGCCAACGAGAGCTAAGCCGCCAATTGTGGCCTGCTTCTTGGTGATTCGTGGGATACTGCGCGGTATTGTCTTTGTAATAATTTGATGTACCTTGCTCGGCATCAGCGGTGAACTCCCGAGTCGTATCGGGCCATGTGTTTTCATCGTGAGCCTGCTCGTGTCGGCCAAGGTAGCCGGAAGCCCTTTTGAAGCCCTTTTAGGCAGGGTCAATTTTAGTGCTTTTTCCGTTGCATTACGAACAATCGGTGCGCCATTAGCGCTGATGCCAGGGGCATTGCTAGCGAGACGCTTAAGCAGAGCTGAAGTCATCCACTTTGTTTTGTTTCCTGTTTTGAGCGGTAAGCGAGTGAAAAAACTGGGTCCTTCGGCCTTAACGGAAGAGATCAACAAGGCTCTTGCGGCATCGTCTGCCGAGACCTCACCATATTTTACGAATAGAGTGGCCGCATTTTTCCTTGTGGCGGCTGGTAACTCGAGATAATTAGCGATTTGTTTTGATGTATAGCACTTGTCCATTCGGGCAGCGAATCCTGGGAAACTCCCCTCAAGGCTTACGAATTTTGCCCCATGCTTTTTAGCAATTGGGAATAGGATTTCAGCATTTTGCGTAAAGGGCCGAAGGCAACTGGGTGGTAGCTTTTGTGCAATTTTCACAAAGTCTGGGCCGAGTTTTTTGGTCTTGAGGAGGAACTCTAGCCCAGAGTGTGGCAAGAGTTCTTCAAGCACTTCTTTTCCAAATTTAGTGCCAAATTCTTCAAGAGCTTCAATGGCTGCCTTTTCACCCAGTTCCTTGGCAAAACCCTTGCCCGTAGATTTGGCGGATTGTCGCAACACTTGGGCAATGAACCCGCTCTGCGCATGAATTTGGCAATTCGCTGCTACGAGCAGAAATAATATGTAAAGTAGTCTTTGTGTGCTGCGATTCATTCTTGTCCGGCTAGGGTTTCATTAATGACTACTTGCACGCTAGATTGTGCAATTAAGGACTGCTTGGAAACCTCGAGGTCTAGCATCAGTTTCCCCTTATTTACAGATAGAAGTTGCAGCAATTTCCGAAGCTCTAACTGCGCCGCGCGAAGATTGTTTTCTGTATTGTCTTCGAGCTTGCTGCCAATGTTCAAGGCGCATAAGAGGGTCGAGCCTGCGACAGAAATAGCGATTCCGATTGGCCCGCCAATGCTCCCAAGTGCTGCTGCGCCTGGTATGCCGATCGCCCCAAGTGTCAGGAGTCCACCCTGGACGCTCACTGTCCAAATCGCTTCTCTCGCCAGAACATCAAGCGAAATGTCGGCCAGTGGCGCGGAGGCCGCTTCGAGTCCGAGGGCTGTAGTTTGATAGTGTTCTTTAGTTTGCATGAGTAATTCATCGACGGCGTCGACGGAATTCTCGACTATAACAGTGTCCTTTTCATATTCCGTCGCGCCAAGGTTCATTGCCAGTCCAGCAGTCGACGCCCGTAGTTCAAGAGCATATTCTTCGCCAAGTGTGGTTAGGTCTGCTCCCAAGTTTTTTGAAACTTCGTTCATGATTCTTTGGATTTCAATTTGGGCCTTTTCTTTTTTGCTTTGAAATCCCATTTTGCTTAAACCTTCGGCAAGCAAGGACTCTTCATTCGCGGCTCGTTCAGTAGCATTTGAGAATAAGCGTTCATACTTGTTGTTGATGAGCTCGTTCACTTTTAGCAGATAAGTCGAGTAGATGGCACTGCACTTGGTTGCTGCCGAAAAAAGTTCTCCCTGAATAGCAGTATTGCTTTTGGCAAATTGGCGCATTCTGGGAAGATAGTCACGATTAAGCAACTCAAGTGCGTGCGCAGCCTGGGCTTCGGCTGATTTTTCGGCCAAAGCCATTGTCTGCTCGATCATTTGCTGGACGTTCTCTTCGAGAGCATTCATTTTGGTATTTTGCTGGTCCTGGAGAATTTGTAATTGCATATTTGCGTCTTCTCTAAGTTGATCTTGAGACTGCTGCTCCCTAGCAACAAGCAGGTCAATCTTGGAGTTTAAGCCTATAATGCAATCATTTTGGATGGCGTCTGCTTGCTTGATGTAGTCGTCCAACAGGCTTCGAGTTAATAACTCTGATTGAATTAACTCACTCTCAAGTAAAGAGTGGTTCGCGCTTAGGTCTTTTGATATCTGAGCATGGTTGCCTTGCTTCATGTCGGAGAAGCTCTTTTCTAGGCTCATGGCAAGTTGTTTAACATGAGCGACTGCATAGACCATGAGAATGGCTACTGCTAGGATGACATAGATGCTGAGTTTGTTGTTTTTCATTGCTTTGGTTGGTTAGCTACTTTGCGCTTGATTTTTCTTGAAAGGATTGAGGCCGCGTATGTGTTTTGTCGCACTATTATTTGTCACAAATGATAGCGTCGAGATGTTGGAAACGCTTATGTGCTTCTTGTCAAAGCAGAGAACTAATTTCCTTCGACAAAAGTCTTGAGAGCCGTGCTTGTGCTGGCTCGGTTGTCTAACGCTAGTTTAGAAGAAGGATTTTATTTTCCCCAATACGCCACTTGGTATCAAATCTATCGCATTGAGAACAAATCTGATTTTCTCGAGCACTTTACCCTCACCCGGCCAACATTCTTGTATGACATCTTCGCCGACGTTTTTCATGACGTTATTGATCGTCATTGCTGCCACAACCAAATCGTCAGCGAAACCAATCGGGCCGATGACGTCTGGAATTAGGTCTAGGGGTGAAATAAAGTACCCGATTGCAAAGATGAGTTTAGCTTTATCTTTGTAGCCTACTTCTTCATGAATAATAAGTCGCGTTAATAGAAAGAAGAAATCAGGAACGAGCAGGATGTACTCCAGAATAGTTGATTTCTCCCCTTCTTTTGATTTGGCCCAATCGTGGACTTTCGTTCGAATCGTATTGTAGAAGTCCGAATGAGATTGATTGTTGTCTTGTGTTTCCATGGCTTTTGTTATGCATTCAGCAAAATACTGAACAATCCCTAGCTGCACGCCATATGCCAATTACTCTCTCAAAATTAGTCACCCACATTTGGAAGGCTTTCGTGAAACAAAAGCCCAAAGGCATTGAGAAAGAGGAAGGCGAGCCGGAGGCAGCGCAAGAAAGCGATCGCGTGGAAGATTAATCTGCAAAAGCCTTTTCCAATTCTTCAATCGTGCAGTCTCGTATCCTGGAATGAATGCCGACTACGGGCATTTCTAGGTACTGCCGCTGCATCTCTTTTAGGTGTTTCTCAACAAGGGGCAGTGTTTTCTCAATGTTCTGCCCTTTGGTCCAAATATCTGCGCCCAAGTTAAGTGCGCTGATGGCTGGCCCGGCAAGCCATGCCGCTAGTCGTGCGTTCTTTGCCAACCGTATGTATTTCCACCACTGTGATGGAGAATAGCTTGAATCTAAACTTATCGGAGAATCTGAGTCGGCCAGCACTGCCTTGAGTTCAGCGCTGAGCCCAGCGTCGGCTTGAAAGCCCTTGGCTAGGGCAAATTGCTCGGCCTTGACTTGGTCAAGCTTCAAGAGTATTTCGCTATTTGAGGTTGATTTATGCTCTTTTAGAAGGGCGATTGCGAACTTGATATTCTGCGAATGAAGTTGGATTGTGTAATCTGATATAAGGAGAATCCTTGAGTCAAGCAGGACATCAGAGTCCAAATCTTTTTCTAAGTCATGGCTAAAGTCTTCGAATCGTACTTCTTCATTGGAGGGGATGTCATTGTAGAAAAGGCGAGCGATGAAATTCTTGAATTCTATTGCATCAAGTCCTGATTGGTTGATGAACCCAAAATAGTCATCCAGGAAGCCATCTTCCATGGTGTTCATTCGTTCTTGCGTCCATTCGTCTAGCAGTTCGTTTGCAAAAGCTAGGCTGGTGTTCTCACTGCTTAATATCGCAGTCTCTAGTGCAGCTAATTCAATTGTGGCGCTCTGCGTATTCTCGTGTTGCGATGTACTTGAGCAAGAAATCAACACCAGCGCAGTGGCAATTACGGCTAAAGTATTTCCGAAAAGTCTATGGCTATGGAGTGAGGAAGTCATGGGGCTTTTGTGCAACCCCCATACCAACTACTCTCTCAAAACGACAATATCCCCAATCTCAAACACCCCTGACACCGTCGGCCCAAAAGTCGTAATCGCGACTTGATCTACCAGGGCTTGCTCTGCGTCAATCTTTGGGCCAACGGGGGCGCCATCAAAGAACACTTGCAACTCATCGCCGCGTCTCTCAATTCGATAGACATGCCAGCCGGGTGTGCTTTCTAGGTGCGTTTGCCCGTCGGGGAGATGAAGGCGAAACGCAATGTCGTGGAAAATCGCAAGCCCACCGAGCTTGATCCCTGAGCCGTAGTCACCCTTTTTTGACCATCGCAATTTTGCCTGAAAAACCCAATCAGCGGTTTCTGGAAAAGGATTGACCTTTGACATAAACCGGGGGCTCGTCCGACTGGCGCGGGTCAAATCGCCCTGTGCTTGAAGTAATCGCAAAACTCCATCGCCGTCCATCTCGACCAGCTTGCTGTCGCCTGAAAAAGTGAAATCGCGCAAAACAGTAACCCAGTTGGTGAAGTCGGCTTTTAACCCAGCCTCTTTAGGCAGGACGATTTTTGGGGTGATCTGTGTCATAAGCCCAGCCCATTTATTTAATAGCGCGTCGTGATGCATTTCGAGAGACAGCCCGCTAGGTAGGGTGTCTGCGGCCTGGGGCTTGCCCAACAAATGGATGGCGGCCGCATAATGAAATTGCGCTAAGGGGTCGTTGCTTTGACCCAAAGTCGCCGCCCAGTCGGGGTGCGGCGAGTTGCTTTGCGCTGTGCCGCCCTTGGCCTGGCAGAGTTGCATTTCGGCAAAAACTCGCGGCAGCAACAAATCATCTGACGCCATCAGGCCATGGGCGCGACTCAGCTCGCGAGTGGCCGCATCTAAGTCGCCATCGCGCCGATGCAAGACGGCGCGCCATAGCGCCCATTCGCCCAATTCGGTGTCGGGGCACTCGTCTTCATTTTTTTCGACATAAGTCCAGAGCCGATCACTAAACCCAAAGCCCAACCGCGCCAGGAACTCGAATCGCCGAATGAGGCCCGCCTTGGGGGCCAAACTGCGGGCAGCAGCCAAATCAGCCTGGGCCTTGAGATTGTCGTAAAACGAAAGCTCGACCCATGCGCGCCAGGCCAGCAGCCATGCATCATCGGGGTGCCGCGAAATCGAAGCATCAAGCGCAGGCATAACCCAAGCCAAGCCATACATATCTTTTTCAGGGCGATGCCAGTCAACATTGAGCTCTATCGTGGGGCTTGCCGCGCGCTCATACCAGGCCAGCAATGCTTTGCCCGTTTTGCCGTAGTCTTTGCTTGAAGCCATGCTCATAAGAGATTCGCGGGCTTCAGAAAAATTGAACATGGCCGCTTCCGAAAAAGATTTTTGCGTCAGCAAGTCTCCTGTTTCGCGCCAAGCCGCAGCGCGCTCAAGCAGGGGCGCGCAATCTGCGCGAAGAGTCGATTGGCTCGCCTGTTGAGCCCACATTTTGGGCAAGCCTACCCACGCGCCAATCGTAAGACCCGCCAGAGCTATCCCGCCAAGAAGTCGCCGCAAGCCACGCACCCGTGTTTCGGCTGACCGACGCATCCAGGCGCGGCGCGCACGAGCAATAGGGCGCTCATGCAGAGAAAGCGTTGCCTCGGCGTCGGTCAAAAGCAGATCGATATCGGCAATGAGCGATTCAGCCGACGAGTAGCGATCTTTTGGATTCCTTGCCAGCAAGACGGCCGCCATTTTGGCGACAGGTGCAGGAACCCAACTCGCAAACTTCCGCACATCAGGAGGGTCTTCGAGCAAAACCTGAGCGCGCACGGATTCAATAGTTTCGCCTGTGCGCGCAGCCCCGCCGGTCAACATCTCAAAAAAAATCAGCCCGAGGGCAAACAAATCACCGCTAGGCGAAAAGTCTCCACCCGCTATTTCAAGCTCAGGTGGCTTGTACCGCGGAGTGCCAAGGCGGTCGCCAGTTTGAGTGTTTTTAAGGTCGCCGAGTGGAAACTGTACATGCTTTGATAAGCCAAAATCGATGAGCACCGGCTCGTTGTCGCCGGGACGAAGCAAGATGTTGTTCGGCGTAATGTCGCGGTGGACTTTTCCCTCGCCATGGAAGACGGTCAGAGTTTTGCAAATTGAGCGCGTGATGCGCAGAGATTTTGCCAAACGCTCAGAATGCGAATAATCGCCCCAGCCCGATATAGCCTCTTTTAATGTAGGGCCATCAATTTTTTCCATCAGCAAATACGAGTCGCCGATTCCATCATTCCAGGCATAAACAAAAGGGACGCCACCAAAGTCTCTCAGTTTGAGAGACAGCCCCACGGTATTGAGGATTTCAAGTTTGAAGCGCTCGTCACTCACGACATCAGTTATGCGCCCATGGGGGATTCGCTTTTGCAGCAAAGGTATGCCCTCGGGGCCAATAACATCAAGTAATACACCCATGCCGCCGTGGGTATAAACCCCACCGACTTCATAGCATTTAGGTAATGGGCCATGATGTGGCACAAAAGTTGCTGGCAGTTTGGGTCTGGTTTGGCTCATATTCGTTGGGAAAAACCTCACGAGATGATAAATTAAATCACATGAAAATGAATCATAATAAATTAACTGTTTCAGAAGCCTATCGAGAGCAAAAAGTCACCTTTAATGACATAGGTGCGTCTGATTCGAAAACAAAAGCTGTCCTTAGTGATGCTTTTCGCCGCGCAGGTATTCAAGAAGACGGCAGGCGGATTTTTACGGTTTCGGGCGAGACCGGAACAGGGAAAAATATTTTGGCTCAGGCTATTCACAATAGGGCTCGACCCAACGGCGAATTTGTCTCGGTTGGCCCCAGTGACTTGCCTGGAGGTTTGTCTGAGGCATGCTTGTTCGGTCATGCCAAGGGTGCGTTTACGGGTGCTGATATTGCACGAAAGGGCTTTGTCGCGGAAGCCGAAGGCGGCACTCTTTATCTTGATGATATTCTTGAATATGGTGATTCGCTTCAAGCGAAGCTGTTGGCGCTTGTCGAGCATGGCGAATATCGTCGCGTTGGCGAGACAAATATGCATCGGGCTAAGGTGCTTGTCATCCTTGGTATTCAGGGCGACCCTGAATTAGCCATGGAATCAAAGCGCCTACGCAGTGATTTATATTACCGCTGCAATGGCAATTTTCATTTGCCTCCTCTTCGCGCGCGTGGTGCTGACAAACTTTCCTTGGCGAAAAGCTTTGCCTCGCAGCGTCTCAGAAAACTAGGTGTCCATTTCGAAGGTTTTACTCCCGAAGCAGAGTGTGCGATTGTGCAATCTAAATGGCCCGGGAATTTGCGTGAGTTGAAAAATACGATTCGCAATGCAGCAGAGTTAGCGGATTCTGGGCTCATTACTCTTGAGCAACTCAACATCATGCCGTGCGAAGAGCTTGCAACTGCACCCGCTGCGTTGCCTGACAAACGGCCTTCTGAGAATTTCGCTCCTGTGGGTCATTCACATTCGCAAGAAGAGCACTCGCATCTTAGCGGTAACTCACTTGCCGCAGCTTGCGCGCTAGAAGGCGAAGAGGCTGCCGCTCTAGCAGCAGGCCTTCCTACTTTTTCAATCGACAAATTGATTGAATATGCCATTATTCATGCGCTAGAGGCATCTTTTCAAAATCGCCGCCGTGCAGCAAAAATGCTAGGAATGAGTGAAGCCACTCTCTATCGCAAGCTTAAAAACATGGGGATCTTGAAAGGCGAATAGACAAGAACCCAGCTTTGGCATTGCTTATTTTGCAAGGCCCGACTCAACACTAATCGAGCCGTTTGATGTGTGCAAAGTCAATTGCCCCTCTCCTGCGGTAACATTTGAAACGGTTTTGCCATTTGATGTTGACAGGTCGGTCGTGCAAGAAATCGCACTGTGAGACCAAGCACGGATTTTGCCATTGCTCGTTTTGGCCGTTCCTTGACCCGCCCAATCTTCGGTAAAGAAGATTTCAATCCGACCATTTGATGTGTCGAGATCAAACTGAGGGCTTGCACCCCTTAACTCAATTCGGCCGTTGCTGGTGTCGGCGTAGATATTCGGGAAATCACCCGAAACCACAATTCGACCATTGCTAGAGTCGAGTCGAACGGCTAAAGACTCAGGCACTTTAATCGTGGCCGATGCACTTAAATTGTCATTGCTTGAGCAGTCGTACCAAAGTTCCATGATGCCGTCTTGCACCGTCGTGTTGATTTCAACACGGTGCATGTCGTCTAAGAGTGCCACGCTGTCACGGCCATTCAGGCTAACCAACGCATGAATTTCGACTTGATATACATCAAGAGATGGCTCAATCACGATTTTGCCATTGTGCGTTTTAAAGCTAAGAGTCGTCACGCCAGCGGGTATTTCGTGCGTAGAGTCAAACGCCCGCGTCTCGGTTGATGTATGAAAGAGTTGCAGCGAACAGGAGCTAGAAGCAAGTGCGACGCAAGCGAGAAGCAAAGAGGTGGAACGCATGAGACTGTTATTTAAGGTTTGGGTTTGTAATGGCGAAGGTTTCTACAGCAGTCGTCCATCCATGGCCACCATGATAAGCCCACTCAAAAACGGTGGCCAACGCCGCTTGGGTGACTTCCCGAAAAAAGGTTGGGTCTAGGGATGCCGGCTGATCGGTTGACTTGTGATAGTGCGGGTTGCGGAAGTTGGCTGTATCGCTCAAGAACGCCGCGCCAAAGCCGTTTTCCCAATAAAACCAGTGATCGCTTCGGTCGGCATCAGGAAGGATTCCGCCGATAAAGTGAAAACCTGTAATGTTTAACTCGGGCACATAAGTCGCAGCGCAAGCATCATATAAATCACAAAGCCCAGAGCCAGTCCAGTTGCCGAGCAAAATCACAAAATCGCCGGTGCTTGGCATGAGCGGCAACCAAGGTGCTGGGGAAGTTTGCGAATCATCGTCGCTGCTTGCATACCCAATCATGTCGAAGACCAACGCGCCATGTAGGTTTTCGCCAACTTTAAGTTGAGTGAGATGATGAATACTTCCATTTAGCCCAGTCTCTTCTTCTGCAACAAAAACAAAACGCACGGTGCGAGGCGCTGGGCCCGCGACGGCCATCAGTCGCGCAATTTCAATTAAGGCTGCAACACCGGTTGCGTTGTCGTCGGCCCCGGGCGCACCGGCAACTGAATCCCAGTGCGCGACCAGCTCTAGGGTTTCATTTGGTGTTTGATTGCCCGTGGCTTCCAAAACCAAATTGGCGACCCAAACGCGCTCGCCATTGCGACGGGTGTGCTCAAAACGCTCTCGCGTGATTGATGTTTCAGGCCAACCTTGCGCAACTAGGGTATCGGCAACCCAGGTCACTGCTTTTTGCGAAGCTATCGAGCCAGGTGCATCGGCGTCAGGCATCGGATGCCGTGGCCCGTTTTCGCAAAGTGTTTCAACGGATGTCATCAAACGCTCGGCGCTTACCATTTGCACATGTGCGGCAATGTCTTCGCGCAAAGGCGCCGAGGATTGGCAAGCGGCCAGCGTAGAGGCCGCCAACAAAAGGAAAACGCGAGTGTTAAGCATGCTGAGATTGTAGATAATGAGGCATGCCCGCGCCATCGGCATCGAGCGTACCGCCAAAGACCGTGGAGGCGCAGCCGTCTGTTTCTCAGCGCCGGCTTCCAGGTTTTCTTGTAGATGACCGAGCTGAAAAGTAAACATGCCACGAGCCACAATTGCCGCGATTTTTTTGCAGCCTCAATGCGATATGCGGTGCAGCTTTTGTGCTGCAGATGAAAACTATGATCGCATGACTCGCAAGCAAGCGGAGCAACTTGTCGATGAGCTTGCCGCAAAGAAGTATGAGTCGATTGTTTTAGGTGGGGGCGAGCCGATGCTTTGGCCGAATGGCACAATTGAGTTGGCGGCCTATGTGCAATCGCGCGGCATGATTGCACAAATCAATACAAATGGTCAGCGGCTTCCTGATGGTTTTGCGCAAGACAATCGCACCGACCGCTGGATTTTGCCCATCGAATCAAATGATGCGCAAACGCACAATTCGATGAGGCACACGCCGCCTCGCCATTATGAGTTGGTGCAATCGCGGCTTGATGATCTTCAGCAATCGCCAAAGACGAAAGTGACCTTAAGCACGGTTGTCTGCGCCGAAAACATCTCGCATCTACCTCAACTTGCTCATGAGATTCTGCAACGACGCGAGGCCGGTTTGCCCTTGCATACTTGGCACCTTTATCGCTTTATCGCGCAGGGCCGTGGCGGTGCGATCTCATCTGCCCGTCATGCCGTGACCGACCAAAATTATTTGACTTGTGCGCGAGAGGCTCAGGGCATCCTTGCGCGAGAAGGGGCAATTGCTTATTTGCGACCTGATATGAGCCAATCGACAACTGTTTCTTTTCACTGGTACGAGAAGGGGCGGCATATCCTAAACTGACGGAATGCCCTGGATGCAATCACTCTTCGGCCTGTTTGCCCTCGTGGGTTTAGCATGGCTTCTCTCTCTCAACCGCCGCGCTGTGAAATGGCGCCCAGTCGCCGTCGGCATGGCTTTGCAATGGGTCTTGGCTTTACTGGTTTTGAAAACAAGTTTCGGCCACGCCTTTTTTGATGGCGCGCAAGTCTTTTTTACAGGCTTAATTGATGCCGCTTACTCTGGCGCATCGAGTGTCGTCGGCCCCGCAGTTTTGGGTATCGGCGGCGGTGCTCCGCTTTTGGCCGCACTCGTTTTTGTGAGCGTGATTTTCTTTTCATCGCTGTTTGCGGTTTTGCATCACACGGGTGTCGTCCGCATTGTTGTCGGTGCGATGGCGCGTGCGATGGCGAAAACGATGGGGCTTTCGGGCGCCGAATCTACGAGTGCAGCGGCAAATATTTTTGTGGGTCAAACAGAAGCTCCTCTGCTAATTCGTCCCTATTTGCCAAAGATGACGACAAGCGAAATCGGTGCTGTAATGACGGTCGGTTTTGCCACGGTCGCGGGTACGGTTTTTGGCGTTTATGTCACCATGATGAAAGATGTCATGCCAGGTATTGCTGGGCATTTGCTCGCCGCCTCTGTCATGAGCGCACCCGCGGGTTTGGCGATTGCAAAAGTTGTTTTCCCTGAAACCGATAAGCCAGAGACTCTGGGCAAAGACATTGCGCAACCAAAATCTGAATACGCAAACTTGGTCGATGCGGCAGCCGGCGGCGCGGCTGACGGAGTGCGTTTAGCCCTTAATATTCTGGGTATGCTTATCGCATTTTTGGGTTTACTCCAACTCGCCAATATGGGCATTGGGTGGGCTGCAAGCCACATTGGCTCGGGTTTTGGTCACGCTGTAACACTGCAAGAGTTGCTCGGCTACCTCTTCGCGCCCATCGCTTGGCTGCTTGGCGTGCCTGCCGATGAAATGCTCCAAGTTGGTTCACTCTTAGGCACAAAAATAGCCGTCAACGAATATGTAGCCTTCCGCGATCTCATCGGGATGGCCACTCCAGATGCTGCGTCTGGTCTCAATGCATTAAGTGATCGCTCGATGATTATTGCGAGCTACGCACTTTGTGGTTTTGCCAATGTTGGCTCTATCGCAATTCAAATTGGTGGGCTTGGTGGCATTGCTCCGAAGCGTCGTGGCGAGTTTGCGCGGCTAGGCCTAAGAGCCATGTTGGCTGGTGCGATTGCTAGTTTTACAACAGCGGCGACAGCTTCGATTTTCTTGACATAAGAAAACGACAAACAATGAAAGAACAACAAAACATAAGTTGGCTTGCCGCAAGCCTCGCAGCCAAACTCGGCGAGGCTCCAGATGTCGCGGTCGTGCTCGGTTCGGGTTGGGCCGAGCGCGCCGATGGCTTGCTTGATGGCATCGAACGATTTGATTTAAACGATTTCGAGAATTGGCCTTTGCCGCGTGTCCAAGGTCACGCACCTGAGTTGCGGCTTGGTAAATTACAAGACACACGCGTTTTACTTTGCGGCGGTCGAGTGCATGCTTACGAGGGTTACACGGCAGCTGAAATCGTCCGCCCTGTGCGTGCGATGATTGAGTGGGGAGTTAAAAACTTCATTCTGCTTAATGCTGCGGGTTCAACGAGCGAAAGTTACCCGCCTGGCACTTTGATGGCCTTGGCTGACCATCTCAATATGGGGCTGCCTAATCCATTGACCGGCCCAAACACGCCAACGGGCCAGATCACATTTGTGGATTTGGTCGATCTCTACGACCCAACTTGGCGCGCCGCTCTCACAGCAACATGCACCGATGTCAAAACCGGCATTTACGCCGGGATGCTTGGTCCCAGTTACGAAACGCCCGCAGAGGTCGCCATGGTTGCTCAACTCGGCGGTCATGCGGTTGGCATGAGCACTATCCCTGAAGCGATTGCTGCCAAAGCCGCTGGCGCGCGAGTCTTGGCCATTTCCATGATGACCAACTTGGCCGCTGGCGTCGGCGGAAGTCGTCCGAATCACCAAGAGGTACTTGATACGGCTGCTGAACACGGAAAGCGCGCGTCGGAAGTTCTTAAGTGTGCAGTACTTGCGGCCGCGGCAGAATAAGTTAAAGAGAGTGGTAGACATCCGCCAAGGATGCCTTAACATTAAGCACTAAATCGGTGCTAAATACACCGTCAACTCAAATACTAACCCCACGCACACACATGTCCGTACTCGTCAACCAACCAGCCCCAGACTTCGCCGCGCAAGCCGTGATGGCCGATGGCTCGGTGCAAGAGGTCAAGCTTTCCGATTACCGCGGCAAGCATGTTGTCCTCTTCTTCTACCCAAAAGATTTCACTTTTGTCTGACCTTCTGAATTGATCGCTTTCGACCATCGCCTCGGCGAGTTCGAAAAGCGTGGCGCCCAAGTTTTGGGTGTCTCTATTGATGACGCTGAGTCACACATCAACTGGCGCAACACCGAGATCGCTAACGGCGGCATCGGCGCGCTTGGTTACCCCTTGCTTTGCGACGAGAGCCGCGAGATGACTAAGGCATACGACCTCCTTCACGAGGAAACGACTTTTGCGCTCCGTGGCACTTTCATCATCGATGCCGATGGTGTTGTGCAAAGTCAGACTGTCAACAATCTCGGCCTCGGTCGTGACATGGACGAAACCCTTCGCATGCTTGATGCCGTCATGCATGTTGGCACGGGCGCCGGTGTTGCACCAGCAGGTTGGGCGCCGGGCAAGCCTGACATGCAGCCTACCGCCGAAGGTGTCGCGTCATACTTGGCCGGCAACGCCGATAGTCTCTAAATTCAACTACTGAATCCGAGCCGCAACCATTGCCGAAAGGCTGGTGGTTGCGGCCCTTTTCATTTTTAGACTGGGTGATGGACAGAATGCGCAAATACCTACCCCAAGCGACATTTGCCGCGTATATAGACCCGTTGAATAGGATTGGGCCGAATAAGAGATAGACGAGCAAAAACTAGCCGCTCGGCCTACAATCCTCGCCCATGGCAACCCTGCTCACCCCGTTCACTCGCTTGAATCATTACCTCAAGCGCCACACCAATATGTATATGGTGTTGGTGGCTGTCGTAATTGGCTTAATTGGCGGCTATGGCGCGGTGGGTTTTCGCTTGCTGATTCAGTGGTTTAAGGGCGTTTTCTGGGCATTTGGCTCGACGCCGACCGACCATTCGCCTCTGCTTGAGCACATCACAACGCTTCCTTGGTATTGGGTCGTTGGCGCGCCCACGCTCGGCGGTCTTTTCGTTGGTTGGCTCGTCGGCACTTTTGCCGCAGAAGCCAAAGGCCACGGTGTGCCCGAGGTGATGGAAGCCGTTGCTTTGCGTAATGGCCGCATCCGCCCGCGCGTCGTTGGCATTAAAGCCCTTGCTTCTTCGGTTTGCATCGCGACCGGCGGTTCTGTTGGCCGAGAGGGCCCGATCGTGCAGATTGGTTCTGCGATTGGCTCGACACTCGGGCAGTTTCTCAATGTCGGCCCACGGCGCATGCGCACATTTGTGGGTTGCGGCGCTGCGGCTGGTGTTGCTGCGACTTTTAATGCACCTGTTGCAGGTGCGCTTTTCGCCCTTGAAATTATTCTTGGTGATTTTGGAGTTTCGCAATTCACCACAATCGTGGTGGCCTCGGTTACGGCGACGGTGGTTTCGCGCAGCTTTTTTGGCGACATCCCCGCTTTTGAAATTCCGACTTATTCGCTTGAGCACCCGACTGAGTTGATTGCTTATGTTGCGCTCGGTTTGCTCGCAGGATTGACGGCAATCGCTTTTGTGCGCACGCTCCATTTTTGCGAAGACGGTTTTGATGCCGCAAATATTCCGGCGTCCATCAAGGCGGGCATCGGTGGTTTGTTGGTCGGCGGGCTCGCGCTCGTTGCTCCTCAAGTTTTGGGCGTGGGCTATGAAGCCATGACAGCAGCGCTCACCGGCCCAGGCATGGCAATGATGATGCTGGGTTTACTTTTTGCAAAGCTAGTTGCGGTTTCAATTACTCTTGGCTCAGGTGGATCAGGTGGTGTTTTCGCGCCATCTTTATTTATGGGTGCGACACTCGGCGCTGCATTGGGCGCGGGCGTGGGGCATTTCTTCCCGGGCGCAGCTCCTCCTGGGGCTTACGCGTTGGTCGGCATGGGGGCAATGGTGGCTTCGACGACTCACGCGCCATTGACCGCGATTGTGATTTTGTTCGAGTTAACGACCGACTACAAAATCATTTTGCCGCTGATGATCGCGGCGATTACCGGCACGCTAGTGATGCGTCGTTTGCATCCAGACAGCATTTACACCATCAAGCTCAAGCGCCGCGGCGTTGACTTAAGCGGTGGCCGCGATTTGAATTTGCTGCGGCGCGTAACGGTCGAGCAAATCATGGCGACGGATGCCGTCCGTGTCGCCCCAAATGAGTGCCTTGGCGCAATCGTCAAGCGCGTTTTGTCGGGCAACGAAACTTGTCTTTATGTGGTCAATGATGCTGGGCAATTCATGGGTACGCTCAGTGTGCAAGCGCTCCGCCCGATGCTCGAAGATCTGGATGTCTTGCAAAATATGCTGACCGCCGAAGATGTGCTTGCGACCGATTGGCCCACGGCCAAGCCGACCGACCAGCTCGATCATGTGCTTGAAGTGCTCGACCGCGGCTTCCGCGATGAAATCCCCGTTGTTGGGGCCGATGGCCTGTTTCAGGGCTCGATTCGCATGGCCGATGTGCTTGCTCGTTATAAAAAAGAGTTGTTCAGCTATCGCATGGCCGGCGAGCTTGCCGATTCGATGCCAGTCGGTGACGATTCGGCGGGGCAGCACAAAGTCGGCAATTTCGTCATGGCCGAGGTCGAGGTGCCTCCTGCCTTGCTTGGCCGCTCACTCGCCGAAGTCGGTGTGCGTGAGGCTTACGGGGTCAACATTTTGCTCTGCCGCCCCGCTGATGGCAGTGAGCCTTCGCCGCCTATTTCGAGTTATGTGTTTGTTGATGGCGATAAGTTGGTCGTTTTTGGTGCGGCTGAAGATGTGAATCGTTTGCGGGGGTAGCTTCTCTTCAGCGACCCATTCGGGCTTACTCCCCCGAAACGCTAAACTAAAACCATGCGCATTTACACACGCGGTGGTGATTCCGGCGAGACCGGTCTATTTGGTGGCAAACGCGTGCCCAAGCACGACGCGCGGGTGCGCGCTTACGGCGATGTCGATGAGTTAAGCGCTGTTTTGGGTTGGTGCGCCGTGGCGGCAGATGGCGTCCAAAGCGCAGGCGAATGCATTGGCGAAACCGCGCCAACTTTGCGCGAGCAACTGCAACGCGAGCAGCAGCATTTGATGACGCTGGGTGCTTACTTGTCGACGCCGGCCGATGCCAAAGAATCGATTCTCGCGCATTTGCCTAATTGGCCGACGCAGGTGGTTGAAACCCTCGAGGCCGAAATCGACGCAATGGATGCTCAACTTGAGCCATTGACTGATTTCATTCTGCCCGGCGGTAATGAATTATCGGCGAGGCTACACATCGCTCGCACGGTTTGCCGCCGAGCCGAGCGCGAGGTTTGCGCGTTGGGTGCAACGGCTGCGGGTGATGCGCAGTTGAAGTATTTGAATCGGTTGAGTGACTGGCTATTTACCGCAGCCCGCGCAACCACTCCGGCAGCTTAGGCAACAGCCGCCCCTTCTTAAGCGCTTTATCCAACGCGCCAGACTCGATGATTTCGCTGGCTGCTCGCGCGCCTTCTTCGATTAGGCCATCGGCTTTGTAGAAATCGAATAAACCAACAGACCCGAGTTTGGGCTCAATCAGTAGGTCCGGCTGATCCGCTGCCAACTGAAATTTAGTAAGCCGGTGCTCTAAATGCGCAAGCGAATCACTCAAACTCGAAAGCAAGCGCGGCGAGCCAGATTGCTTGCGTGTGATTCGGCGGATGAGTGCATCTCGCGCATGATCGAAAAAGCTGCCTGACCCTTCGTCGCCGGCGCTTGGTACTGGTGGGTCAATGTCTCGTTCAGAAGCATCGTCAACAATGGTGTCTCCATCGGTCATTGGCCCTCGCATTGAGTTGACATTTACGGCCACGACCGGCAAATCGGCAATCAACTTGCGCGCGGCTGTAACCGGCACCGGGCAAGCCACGCCGCCATCAACCAACCAACGATTCTTCCTGCGCACAGGCGTAAACAGCCCAGGAATTGCAAAACTGGCCCGCATGGCATCGTTGGCGCGCCCTGTTGTGATGTGAACTTCAGAACCCGTTTCTAAATCGGCAGCCACCGCGCAATAGGGGATGTCAAATTCAGAAATATTCATCTCGCCGCCAAATCGCGCCAACATCTTTTCGAGCCGGTCGCCGCCGAGCAGACCCGCACCAATCAGCACGGGGTCGAGCATTTTGACCACCCCCTTCCATTCAAGCTCACGCATCCAAGCCTCATAGGCGTCGAGCTCACCCGCAGCATAAACCGCGCCAACGACCGACCCGATGCTCGTGCCAGAAACCGCCCGCACATTCACGCCCGCCTTTTCAAGCTCGCGGATGACCCCAATATGCGCAATCCCGCGGGCCGCGCCACCACCTAGGGCCAACACAATATCTCGACTTTTGCTCTTTGCCATTGCGTCTTAGGATAGCGAAAACATGCACTAGAATATGGGCAATGGTCTATGAACTTCCCTCCGACTTGCAGCCCGGCGAAAAGGTGCTCGTGAGCGCCTGCGCTTTGGGCGAGCGCACCCGCTATGACGGGCGCGGCAAGGCCGATTTAGAGTTAATTGCCGCGCTCAAGAAGCACAAATGCGAGGTCATCCCGGTTTGCCCAGAAATCGCGGGCGGGTTGCCGACCCCGCGGCCGCCAGCTGAGATAAAAGGCGGTGTGCCGCTTGATGTATTTCAGTCGAAGCAGGGCGTCCGTATTCGCACGGTGGTCGCGGCTCCGCACTACCCCAAGGGCTGGGATTTCACCAAAGAATTCTTGCGCGGCACCGAGGCCGTGATGCAAACCGCCCTCCAACATGGCGTGCGTTATGCGTTTTTCCAAGAGCGCTCGCCTTCATGCGGGGTCAAGCAAACTCATGCCGACGGCGAGCTCATCAACGCGCCTGGCCTGACAACGGTCGCTCTACAAGCAATGGGCGTTGAAGTGCTCGCGGCGGACGGCACGGCTCACTGATTTGTCTTAAAGGGCGTGATTTCCCAGCCGTGATTGGCTTCAAGCCAAATGTTATATTTCCCAGGAGGCAGAGTCCTTATTTGGACAGCGTTTTTAACAACTAGCCCGCTCGGGAATAAAGAAATCAATTTGCTGCTTGGTGTAAATGGAAATGTAGTTGGTATAAAGGCAACCCTTGAACCGTTTCGCCTGAATGCAAGAGGCCTAAAATATTGAGGTTATTGTCAGGCTTGGGCACTTGCGTTAGCCCGTGAACGGCATCTCGCTCGAAAATGCGAGTAGGCATGGAATCGTTCCAGCAACAGACCACCTTTAGGGCACTGCGATATTGTTCAGATGCTGATAGAGTTAATTCTGAGCCAGCCGTTTCGTTGAGGTTAATCGACAAGTGTTGGTTCTTGTCTGAAACAACTAAGGCAATCATGTAATCCAATGGCTGTTCTGATCGAAGCGAGACAAAGTAAGTGCCAGGTGGCAAATGCTCGAGTTTGAACTGACCAAAAGAATCTACCGATGCGATTGAATTTGATTTGGAATGAATGTCGATTGCGGCAACAGTTACCTGAGACTCTTGTTGATGCCGGTCGGTAAACACAATATCTCCGGAGATGCTCGCATAAGGCTTTAAATAGCACATTGGGTCAGAATCAACGGACCAAGGAAAGGAGGCTGGAAAGAAATTTTGATGGGAAATGAGAATATGCTCTTGCGTCGGATATGAAAAAGAGCCATTTGAATCAGCATGCGTCAACTGGCTCTTTTGCGCGCCTTCAACTTTTGCCTTTGATACCGGAGATAGACTTACAGCATCAATAATCTGACCCGTTTTGAAGTCACCTTTATGAGGGCTTTCTTGTGAAAAACTAAGCTGAATAGATTGTTTTTCACCTTGCATAGTTTCAAGGAGATAAATGACTTCGCCGAAGGGGTCGGCCGAAATATAAGATGTTTCAGCGGATCGAAAAACAACGCCTTCCGAAGGAAGCGAACGGAAGCGATTTCCGCCAAAAGGGTTTCCGTCCCATTTGTGCTTGAACATAGGAAGTAGCGGCTTTCCGTGAAGCAGCGGGGCCCACTCTAAGGAAAGTTCCGGAATACCTTCACCATTTTGGTCTATGATTCGTTCGAGTTGAAAACCAGTAATCGGAAAGTGCGATGAGTCAATCAGTCTCAACTTAACTTCCTTTTCAGCGAGGCAAGTTGTCTCCATCTTGGCAACGGAATACTGTTCATGGAAGGCAAACGCAATTGCACTGTTGGCTTTAGGTGAATAAAAAGAAAACCGGCCATCTTCGTCGGTGAAGTCGTCGTAGATATATTCTTCAGCGGGTTTTGTTATCCAGAAAACAACACGCGCATTTGGAACGGGCTTGTTGTTTTGATCCATAACTTGGCCAAAGAAATGGTGATCAGCCGCTTTACGCTCTGGTCGAGGAGTCACGGCACTCCCTAGTGGCTGAGCAAGGGGCTGAGCTGTTGAGTGTTTATTGGCATCACTCGAATCAACTCGATTCAAATCCGATGAGGAAGGAAGCAGCAGCCCTGCAATGAGCAGGGCTGCGAGGAAGAGAAGAAGTAGTGCTAAAGGCCAGCGCATCCGCAACTTGTAGCTTCGGTTTCACAGTTCCAGCAAAACTCAACTGGATCGCCATCCCTCTCTACCAGAGTGTATTCCGCTATCACCCCGATTGGGTCAAGGTTGGCTCCGGCGACGGGCACTTGATAGGTTGCTTTGACATAAAGTTCGATGCACTGGCCTTCTCCACCACTGGTTTGGGCTTCACCGTTGGTGCCACTGACAACCACGCGAGGCCCACAGTTGACGTTTATATTTGCCTGGTTTTGGCCACCTTGAACAGTGCCACCTCCGACAGGGTCATCGGGTGAAAAGAAGTCTTTTTCGTAGACATCAATGTCCCAAGTAGTACCCAAAACGGGTGCATTAGTAGGCCCGGGGAGATTAACGGTGTTGTTTCCTTGCGTTAAGGTGTATGTAGAAGATTGCAAAGCCCAAAGCTAAGTGGGTAGCAAAAAAAGAATGATGAGTAATGGTTTCATGAAACGAGCATAGCCGCAGGGGGGGGGCAACCGCGAGTTTATGCTACACATTCATGACCGACATCTACCAAGCTATCGTCGATGCTCGCCGCGCGGGTCGCCCCGCCGCGCTTTGCACGATATTGCTGACCCGTGGCTCGACGCCCGGCAAAGAGTCGATGAAAATGCTCGTTTTTGCCGACGGCACGCGGATTGGCACGGTCGGTGGCGGCTGTGTTGAGGCAGATGTCGCCGCGCTTGCGCTCGAGAGTTTGGCCGACGATCGTGCCCGCACAAAATCATTTTCCCTTAACCAAAAAGACCTCCCTGAGTCGGGCCTCATCTGTGGGGGCCAAATTACCGTTTTGACCGAACCTGTTGTTCCACCTGTACTTATACTTTTCGGCGGCGGGCATATCGGCGCCGCATCAGCCCGCGTGGCGTCTGAATCTGGCTTGCGCATTGTCGTTGCTGACGACCGCGCAGATTACGCAAACCCCACCGCTCACCCCACGGCAGACGAAACCTGGGCTGGCCCATGGGCTGAATCGGTCGCACGACTCGGCGACGCGGCTCATCACTACCTTGTCATCGCCACACGCGGGCATAACGACGACCTCGAGGTCTTGCGTGCCGTCCACCAGGCGGGCTGTTCGCCCAAATATATTGGGCTTTTAGGGTCACGGGCTAAGCGTTTGACTCTAGACAAGGTTCTCACTGACGAGGGCGTTTCCGCGGATTGGCTTGCTCAAATCAAGACCCCGATTGGGCTGGATATCGGCGCCTCCACCCCTGGCGAAATCGCCGTTTCACTCGTCGCTGAGCTCATCAACTTCCGCCGCAAGGGTACACTTGGCGGCTCGATTTAGCGCCTGGCCGCTGTGCCAGATGTCGCATCAGACTCAAAAAAATGCTTAGTCTCCTCGCAACCACCATCCTCTTGTCCATGCCTGCGGCTCTGCCGACAGATGAAATCATTTTGACCAACGGCAAAGTGCTTGAGGTCGACAAGATTAAAACCGAGACCTACGCCGAGGTTACTTACAAGAAAAACGGCCGCGAAGGCAGCAAGGCCTCTGATGAGATTGCCGAGTTGATTCACGATTTGAGCGCGTCTGTTCTTGATGATTACGCCAGCGCTCTCGAGACCATGGAGCTCGGCGAGTTTTCTGCCGCCGCTCGGCGCTTGACGGGCGTGCTCGAAGATAAGCGCGTTGTCGATAGCAGCCGCTATGCATGGGTTAAGCAACACGCCATGTTCAAAAAGGCGCAGTGCATTTCGGCGCTCGCTGATTACAAAGGCACCGTTTCTGCGATCGATGAGCTTTTGCTGGCCGTCCCTGGTAGTTATTACTATGCCCCCGCACTAATGCTTAAAGCTGAATCGCTCAAGGCCTCTGGCGACAATTCGGGAGCGGAAAAGATATTCAAGCAGTTGGGCGATGGTGTTGAGAGCAAGGGGTTGCCTGCTCGTTGGGGGCGTGAATCTGAGCTCGGTTTGTTGATTCTCGACAGGGCTTTGTCGGGCGATGCCAAGCAGCGCGCCTTGACCGGGCTGGCCGAAAAGAACGCTCGCGAATACCCAACTGTCGCAGCTCGCGCCCGAGTTGAGGTGGGCAATGCCATGATTGCGGCTAAAAATTACTCGGCTGCCAATGATTTCTTCCGCGCGATTGTTGATTCAGGTAGCGCTGACGCGGGCACTGAGGCTGCGGCATATGCAGGGCTTGGTGATTGCGCCTATCAACGCGGTTTGGCCAACGAAGACTTGATGGCCGCCAACCTCGACTATGAAGAGGCCGCACTTCGCCATCTTTATGTCGCCACCATGCATAAGAGCGCGACCCGCTTGGTGCCTCGTTCGCTTTATGTTGCGGCGGCTGCTCTAAATCGTATGGGGCGCAAAAAAGACGCCAAGTCGCTCGCGAGCCGGCTCAATAAGACTTACCCTCGCTCAACCTGGACGACGAAAGTCAAAAAAGAGCTCAACCTACGCTAAGGTTCTTGATGCGGCAATAGCCGCCTTTTAAACCGGAGTTTTCCACAGAAGCGTGGAAACTCCGGTTTTTCTTTTCCACATCACATCGTTTTTTAACGAAATGGGTTACTTCTTGCGGACGGAGCCGTCTGCATCAGTGAAATGGAAAATAAAGCGACCTCTGCGATTGCGCGGGCGACTCTTAATGAGTGGCTCACTGAGTTAACGGGCTATCTCGTTAGCAAGCTCGGCCATAGTCAACCGATTGACGACTTGGCTCAAGAGGCGGGTCTACGCCTCTACCGCGGTTTGGCGTCGGGCAAGGTCTACGGTGACCCCAAAGCTTATCTATTTCAGGTGGCGCGCAATTTGGCGGTTGATGTCGTCCGTGAAAACTTGCCCTATTCCATGGGGCTTGATGTGCAACAGATGGTCGTCTGCGAAGACTCACAACAGGCCGAAGAGCCCGCTTTAATCGTCGATGGTGAGCCCGTTTGGCTGTGCGATTTAGTTGAGTGGCTGCCCGAAGCTTTGGCGAAATTGTCACTGAATCATCGCCGAGCCATTGAGTTGCACTATGTCGAAGGCCGCTCCTGCCAAGAGATGGCCAACACCATTGGGGTTAGTGTTGATGCGGCAAAGGTGCGGCTTTGTCGGGGGCGGCGCGCGCTCGAAAAGGTGCTGAGTCAGCGGGTTTCCCGGCAAAGAAGTGCTGAGTTGGCGGGTGTCGCTAGAGGGGTTTCTTGATGTGGTGGGTGGCGCTGAGTTTCGCAATGTTGCAGCTTGGCCAACCTGAAATCGTAGTGGCCGCGGGCCAAGCTCGCGCCGAGGCGCAGGCAATCGATAAATCATTTGATGCCCAAGCACAGATGCAATTGGCCAAAGCCCGCCGTACTTCAATGAAGGGCGCCAAGGGTGCAGAGCGTGAAGCGGGCTATTGGGCCTCCGCCGTGGCTTATGCGGCCGTTGGGGTGCATTGGCCTGACGCGGGGTTGCTCTTGCTCATGGAGGCCGCCTACCGAGAGGGTGAATGCTGGCGAGTGCTCGGCGAGTCGGGCCGAGCGGTGGGGGCTTTTGCCGAGGTATGCAGTTTGGCGAGTGGTGGCGGCTTTGATGAAAATGGCCGCAAGCTAATCTCACCCGCTCGGGGTTTAAGCCGCAAAGAAACGAGTGAGCGTGGGGTTTGGCACGCACGGGCGTGGCTTGAGCGCGGCCATTGCGCGCGTCGCGGCGAGATTTGGTTGCGCGCTTTGACTTGTTACTCAAAGGCGCTTGCTGTGCGAGCTGCCCCTCTTCGTCAAAAAAATGACGCGCGTGAGTGGTTGGCTAAAACACACTTCAAAGTGGCAAATTGGCAAGAGGCCGTCGAGTTTTTCGGCGATTGGGCCGAGCACGCGGAAACACCCGCTGAAAAAGTTCGCGCTCGAGATGGCCAGGCGCGTGCATGGCTCGGTTTGGCAAGTAGCGCCGAAGCTGATGCCACCATCTCGGCTCATGGTTTAGCCCAAGCCCAACAATGCATGGTTTCGCTGCAAACTGAAATGGCCACACTCGTGCGTGATCCCGGAAAAGAAGGCGAATCCGTCCGTAAAGCACTGGCCAGAATGGTCACGCCTGGGCTGCTTGCCGAGCAGGCCGTTACAGCCGAGGTTTCAATTGCTAGCCTCGCTGAGGCTAAACCAGCCTCTAAAGCACGACCACAATCGCCGTAGCCAAGTCGTCGGTGTGGCTCATGCTTAGGCGCATGGCTGGCAGATTGGCGTCTTTTGAGCGTTGGGCTGCTTGGCCATGTAACTTAAGTTGCGGGGCCGATGCGCCGTCAGAGATGACCTCAAAATCAAGGAAGCCGACACCGCCTGTCCAGCCTGTGCCGAGGGCTTTCATGCCGGCTTCTTTTGCGGCAAACCGCGCGGCAAAATGCGGCCACGGGTTAGGGCGTCGGTTGCATTCGGTTTGCTCGGCAGAGGTAAAAACCTTGTCGAGGAAGGTCTGGCCACCACGCTCGATGGCGTTTTGCACGCGCAAGACCTCAGCAATATCGATGCCGATGCCGGGAGTGGTGGCTGGAAGAAGCGTGCTCATGCTGGTGATTGTAAACTTCTCGTGATGGTGCAAGCACTATGAGCCAAAATCTGATTCTTGACGGGTTAAATCCCGAGCAAAAGCGCGCGGTGGAATACACCGATGGGCCGATATTGATCCTTGCCGGTGCAGGCACGGGCAAAACACGCACAATTACTCGGCGAGTGGCTCACTTGGTGCGTGACTTGCGCGTGCCCGCCTCAAAGGTGCTAGCCATCACTTTTACGAATAAGGCTGCGCGCGAAATGCGCACGCGCATCGAAGAATGGGTGCCACATACCGGCATGTGGGTCGGCACTTTTCATGCTACTTGCGCTCGCATGTTGCGCATCGATGCCGACCGTATCGGCCGCACACGAGACTTCACCATTTTTGATGTCGATGACCGCCGACGATTGCTTCGCCAACTGATTAAAGATCAGAGCCTAGACCCAAAAGTCTTTCGCCCGCGTCGTTTTGAAAACATCATTTCTAACTGGAAGGGCCGTAGCTTGATGCCAATTGGCGCGAAAGCTGAGGCCGCGCTGATGGGCATGGAAGAAGAGCACGCCGCGACGGTCTATGAGCTTTACGAGGCCGAGCTCGCCAAGCAAGATGCGCTTGATTTTGACGACTTGTTGCTCAAGGGTGTGCAGTTGTTGCAACTTGATTCTGATTCGACCCGCCGTTGGGTTGAAAAGTTTGAGCATATCTTGGTCGATGAGTACCAAGACACAAACGACCTCCAATATAAGTTTGTGAAGTTGCTCGCGCAGGGCACAAAGCATGTTGCTGTTTGCGGCGACCCCGATCAGTCGATTTATCGGTGGCGGGGGGCTGATATTAGTAACATCCTCGATTTTGAGCGAGACTTCCCGGGTGCTGAAATTGTGCGTCTTGAGCAAAATTATCGGTCCGTGGGCAATGTGCTTTTGGCCGCGCAGACCGTGATTAAAAACAATAGTTCGCGCAAAGAGAAAGACCTCATTACCAATCGTGAAGCCGGCGAAAAGTTGCTCCTTAGCGAAGGCGCCGACGAAGAAACGGAAGCCCGCCAAATGGTGCAGCAAGTTGAGCGATGGCTTGAGGGGGGCATCCGCATGAGCGAGGTGGCGATTTTTTACCGCACCAACGCTTGCTCGCGATCTCTTGAAGCCGCGCTGACTCGGATGCAGATTCCGTATCAAGTCGTTGGCGGTCAAGCGTTTTTTGAGCGTCGCGAGGTGAAAGATCTATTGGCTTTCTCGCGTTTGCTAGTCAATCCTAAAGACGATATGTCGTTTCAGCGCGCTGTCAATGTACCGCCCCGAGGCGTTGGCGAAACAACATTGCAGCGCTTGCGGGGGCGCGCCACTGGCATGGGCATCAGTTTGCTGGCTGCGATTATGCAGCCCGAAGTGCGCGACAGCATGCGTGGGCCGGCGAAAAAGGGCTTGGGCAAGTTCCTCTGGATTTTAGACAAAGGGCGAGAAGAACTAAAAAGTGCCGAGCGTACTTTGCAAGTGCTGTGCGATGTTACAGGCTATCGGCGATTTGCCGAGAGTCTCGACGGCGCCGAAGATGTCGACCGCGGCGAAAACTTAGATGAGCTCATCGCTTTCGCCGCAGAATATGACCACCGCGAAAATGGTGGCTTGCGGGGCTTCCTCGAAGAGATATCTCTCCTGGTTGACACCGATCGCTGGGCCGAACATGTCGAGCGTGTTTCGTTGATGACGGTTCATGCGGCAAAGGGGCTTGAGTTTGATTGCGTTGGCGTGGTCGGTCTCGAAGAGGGGCTGTTTCCGCATGTCCGCTCATTCGACGACCCCGAAGGCCTCGAAGAAGAGCGCCGACTTTTTTATGTAGCACTCACACGCGCGCGGCTGGAGCTGTGCTTGAGCCATTCACGCATGCGCTTCCGGACGGCATCCCCGGGGCCGCAGGCTTCGAGTCGCTTTTTAGATGAGCTGCCGAAAGAAGTCGTCATCGGTGGCGGCAAAAGTTATTCCTCAAGAGCCCACTCAACTTCGAGTGGATCAAGTGGCGGTTTTGCGAGCGGTTTCTTTAGCGATTCGACCGTCGAGTCTTGCCTGCCAAGCGCCCGAGGCGTTGAAGTTGACGCATCGGCTGGTTTTGAATCTAGCGCAGAAAGCGAATTCCAAGAGGGCGACTGGGTCGATCACCGAGTCTTCGGTAATGGCACCGTTCAGCGCATTTTGGGTGAGGGTGTAAACCAGCGCATCACGGTTTTGTTCGAAAATACCGACGAAGAGCGCACCTTGATGTTGGCGTATGCGATGCTTGAAAAGTTAGAGTAGTCGCATGAAACCCATCGACCGCCTGCACGCCGCGCTCTTGTCTTGGTTTGGCCTTGGCCTTGCACCGATTGCTTCGGGCACCTTTGGCACCCTTGGCGGGGTCGGCTTGGCGATTTTGTTTTTACAAGCGGCGCCCGCAAGTTGGTTTATGTGGCTTTGCCTAGCCACAGCACTTGTTTTGGGCGTTTACGGTGCAGCCACCGGCGACTGGAGTGAGCGGCATTGGGGGCGCAAAGACCCCGGCGAATTTGTACTTGACGAAGTGGTCGGCTATTTGATCGCCGTAGCTTGGGTCGCACCACTCGGCGGCCAGATTTTCGCAGCGCCTTACGGGCCTGTGGCGCATTTAACGATTGCGTTTTTTGTCTTTCGCTTTTTCGACATTCTCAAGCCGTGGCCATGCCGCCAACTTGAGCGCTTGCCCGGAGGATTAGGTATCGTGGTTGATGATGTCGCGGCCGGTGTCTGGTCTTGGTTAGTGATGGCCGCGCTCTACCACTTTTTTGCATGAGCCGACACGAGCACCATTCTGATTCAACCGGTTCTGCCGGCATGGGAATCGTCGCGCGCTTCACTTGGGCGCTGGCTCTCGTTTCGGGTTTGTTCGCCGCAGGGATGTCCTACGGTTTGATGCGCGGCGTTGATTCATTCAGCAACGAAGCCGTTGAGGCTGCACGCAAAGAGATGGCGTCCACTTCGGCTCGTGTTGAGGCTTCAGAGTTGGCGGCTGAGTTTTCAGGTCCGGTTAAGACTTATCGCGCAGGCAACAATATTTTGTCGGTGGGCGACATGCCCGTTGAGACGCAAACGGGTGTTGAAACTTTGCGTTTGTATCAGGTTAAATCGCAGCCTGTTGCGGCGACTGATTCTCCAGAGCGTACTTTGATTAATCTTTACACGCGCAAAGATTCGCGCAGTAACGCTAGTGATCAAATGCTCTTGCTGGTCGTGCTTGCGGCTTCGGCATTGGTTTTGGCCATCGTGATGATTGGCAGCTATACCGCAAAGCGATTGGTTGACCCTTTGCGTTCAATGATCGAAGACATCTTGGCGATTAGCCGTGGGCATTATCGCTCGGTGCGCGCACCCGGTGCTGTGGGCGAAATCGCGCTTCTGAGCCGTGCCGTGAATCGCATGGTTGACGGCCTCGTCGAGGGCCAAGAAACGCAAACCCAGCTCGAAGAACGCGAGCGCGAAGGCGATGTCTTGCGTGAGTTGCGCCGCAATTTGCAGCCTATGACGGTCGTGCCTCCCGAGGGTTACGGCATCGAGACTTTGTTAGTCCAAGCCGACGGCGCTGGTTCAAGTGATTTCGTTGATGCGATTTCTGACGAGCAAAATCGCCCATCACTTGTCGTCGGCGCAGGCGCAACAAGCGGGATGGCCGGCTCCCTCTTAATGGCTTTAACGCGCGCTTATTTGCGCAGTGCGGTGCTTGGCGGCGCTTGCCCCATCGAGGCTTGCGATAACGCAAATCGCAGTTTGAATCGCGACTTAGCGCGGGGGCTTTATTCCGCAGCAATGGTTGCACGACTTGAGCCATCTACGGGCGCCGTTGAGTTGGTGTCGGCTGGCCATCAAGTGCCAGCCGTGCGTTGGGCCGCCGCCGAAGGTGAGTTGCGCAAACTCCAACCCAACGGCATCGCACTCGGCTTTGATGACGGCCCGGTTTTCCGCAAATCGCTTGAGCTACTTAAGCTTGATTTACTTCCAGGTGATGCGCTATTCATGTGCAGCACTTCTGTGTTTGAGGCTTCATCGCCATCGGGCAAGACGCTCGGCGAAAGTGGGGTTTATCAGTTGGCAAAGATTGGCATCAATAATGGCCTCGGCGCCATGGAAGAAAAGCTGCGCGCATTCTTGGGCGGTGAGCCTGATGCCGATTTGGCTTTTGCATTAGTGCGCCGCGAGAGCCACAGCTCTTAGATAAAAATGAAACTTTCCGACTTCCAAAAAAAGATTGAAGCAATTTATTTTGAAAAGGATAAAGCGCGTGGTTTGCAGGGCACTTACATGTGGTTTGCCGAAGAGGTTGGCGAGTTGACTCGTGCTTTGCGGCGTGATGACGACCCTGAAAATTTAAAAGAAGAGTTCGCTGATGTGCTTGCGTGGCTCGCAACATTGGCAAGTATTAAGGGCATCGATTTAGATGAGTGCGTCGAACTGAAATATGGCAATGGCTGCCCTTATTGCTCAAAGACTCCTTGCGCATGCTAAACCGCCTTTTGTGGGTGCTTGCGCTGGCCGCAGGTTGGGCGAGCGAAAACTCAACCGCGCACGGCGTGGTCTACAACGATTTAAATCATGACGGCAAGCGGGGTGTGCATGAGCCGGGCTTGCGTGGCGTCCGCGTCTCTAATGGCGTTGATATCGTTAAGACTGACCGAGATGGTCGCTGGCAGTTACCCGTGCTTGATGCTCCGTGTGAGTTTTTTGTTCTTAAGCCAGAGGGCTGGATGGTGCCGCTGACTGACCAAAATGTGCCACAGTTTTTTTATGTGCATCGGCCGCTGGGGTCTCCGAATATGCGGTTTGCGGGTGTTGAGCCAACAGGCCCGCTTCCTGATTCGATCGACTTTCCGCTTGTCCCGCACGATGAGTCGGGGCCATTTCGCGCTTTGATGGTGGGTGACCCACAGCCGCGCGATTTGCAAGAGGTCGCTTGGTTGTCGCATGACATCGCCGAAAATTTTGCCGACTGGAGTGGCGCTTTTGCCGTCACGCTGGGTGATATTACTTTTGACAATCTAAGTCTCTTTGAGCCACTCAATCAAATGTGGGCTCAGGTCGGTGTTCCCTGGTGGCAGGTCATTGGCAACCATGATGTCAATCGCGATGTTAAAGATGACGCTTGGTCCGCTGAGAGTTACGCGCGCTTTTATGGGCCGACAACTTATTCGTTTGATTGGGGCTCGGCGCATTTTTTAGTTTTAGATAATGTGTTTTATCCAAAGCCTGAGCCTGGGAAAAACCTAGATGGTTATCAGGGCTTTCTGACAGAGCGGGTCTTGCAGTTTGCGAAAAACGATTTAGCCGCTGTGTCGAAAGATAAGTTGGTGGTTGTGTTAATGCACATCCCTTTTTACAACACTGGCAACGCTGGCGACTTTTACCGTTTGTTAGAGCCTTTTCCTTTTGCGTTGTCGGTCGCTGGGCATATGCATACTCACGAGAATCATTTTTTAGATCAAGACGACGGCTGGCGGGGGGCAGAGCCACATCATCATGTGGTTAATGTCACGGCATGCGGCTCATGGTTTACGGGTGCGCCCGATGAGCAGGGCATCCCGCACACGACTATGCGTGATGGCGCACCGAATGGAGTGAGTGTTTTTGAATTTGATGGCGTTGGTTACGGGATTGAGTTTGTACCTGCACGGCGTCCGGCGAGTCAGCAAATGACATTGCATCTCGCTGACTTTATTTTGCCCGAAGAGCTGCGGTCTGAGACTGGCGTGCGTTTCCATGCAAATGTTTTCAACGGAAGTGAGCGCTCGATCGTGCGCTGGCGTATTGACGATGGCGATTGGGCTTCGATGACAAAAGTTTTAGAGCCCGACCCTCTCTATGAAGAAACGCGTCTGCGTGAAAACTCGGTCTTGGGTAGCGAAAAACCATTTGCCTGGCGCAAACTTCCTAAAGCGGCCGATCGATGCACGCATCTTTGGGCGGCGACTTTATCCGCCGACCTTCCGATTGGGCGTCATGTCGTCACGGTCGAAGAGGTCGATATGTTCGGCAAGGTGCACCTCGCACAACGCGAGTTTTCGGTGCGCAAACCATTGCGTTAATTGCGGCAAAATAAAAAAACGCAGAGCCCCGGTGTCACCTGCCCCCTGGATGAATTTGAGGCAACACTAGTTCTCTGCGAATCTAACAGTAAGACGGCGGATTGGCCGTCAAGTTCCAAAGAATTTCGGTTATGCTTAAAATAACTCCGTTGGCCAAACGCCACGATTAACCCATGTCCAGTGCTGATCTAGAGATACGATGCCCATGTTGCGCCGAGCGCATCCGCATTGACCGCCTTTCGGGCGAGATTGTGGCCCATAGCAAAGACGAAAAGCCGATCGACTTCTCGGCCGAAGCCGAAAAGATGGAGGCCAAACTCAAGGGCAGTCAATCTGCCGCCGATGATTTTTTCGCCGCAGCCCTTGATAAAGAAAAGCAGCGTGGAGATGCGCTCGAAGATGCATTCTCGCGCGCCGCCGAAATCGCTGATGACAACGCAGACGGTGATTCGCCCGACAATGCTCTAGACGATAAGTGGCGATAGCCTCAATTTTAATGACTCCCGCTAATATATAACGATGACTCCCGCCGCTTCATACCGCGAAGATGTTGTAAACGCTTCCATTCATGGCTTCGGCTTTCTTGCAAGTCTTGCGGCCTTGCCGTGGCTATTGAGTCGCGCGTTATCGGTGGGCGACATTTGGTCGGCCGTTGGCGCAGCCGTTTTTGGTGTGGGTTTGGTTTTTCTTTTGCTTGCATCGACGACTTATCACTTTGCTAAAAACCCATCTCGAAAAGTGCGTTTGAGACTTGTCGATCACGCGATGATATTCATTTTTATCGCAATGGCCTATACGCCCTTTTGCCTCACGGCATTGCGAGAGACTTGGGCGGTTTGGTTGCTCCCCGCAGCGTGGGTTTGCGCGATTGCAGGTGTAATCTTTAAGCTGTTTGCCAAGAGCCGTTTCCATGTGGCAACGGTCCCGCTTTATTTAGCCATGGCCTGGATGGCCGTTGCGGCGATTCATCCGATGCAAACTTTTTTGCCGCCAGCGTCATTTTCTTTTTTATTGGCGGCCGGAGCATCTTTTACAATTGGTACCATTTTTTATGCACTTGATAAACGGGTTGGTTTTCATGCGGTTTGGCATGTTGCTGTGCTGGTGGGTTGCGGGTGCTTAACGGGCAGCGTTTTTTATGTTTTGCCGGCAGCGCTCTAACCGCTGCTACAACCGAGTCGGGGCATGAATCCGCCACTCGGCAATCGCGGCAAGTGCCTGATTCGCCGTCCAATCAATATTTAAAGGCGTAATCGTAATACTGCCAGCTAGATAAGCTTCGGTGTCAGACCCAACGGGCGCGTCTGCGCTGTCGGTGCCCAGCAAGATGCGGATGTCCTTAGCATCGCCGGTTTCGATTTCTGCCTCAGTGATGCCGCGCACTTTGAAATAGAGACCGCCCATTGGTTTTGCGACAACGGCAGTGTTTTCATCTAGCACACCGCCTGGCAAATTAATTGAATAAACCACGCGTGACTCCCCGTTGCCGGCGAGTAATTGTGCAGCCAACTGAGTCGCAACATTTGCGCACGCCGCATAATCGGTTTGTCGATGATCAGCAGAAACGGCAATCGATGGCACGCCTCGCAATGCACCCTCAACAGCCGCGCCGATGGTGCCAGAATAGTGAGCGACATCGCCGACATTGTTTCCGCGGTTAATCCCAGAAACGACTAGATCAAAGTCAGCCTTGCCTAATTTCAATAAGCCATAAGTCGTGCAATCTGAGGGCGTGCCATCAAGAGCCCACGACTCTGTTGCGAATGGGATTTCGCGTGCTGTCAATCGCATGGTCGTCGCAGCGGTTGTCACCGAATGGCTTGCGCCAGAGCGATTGCCGTCTGGTGCGCAAATATAAACATCGCCGAGCGTGGCGAGAGACTGAGCCAAAGCAGCGATGCCGGGCGTGTCGATACCATCGTCGTTGACGATTAAAATTTGAGGAGTATCTTGAAGCGCGTGAAGAGCAGTTGTGGTGGTCGTTTCGAATGCGCCAGCCCAAAGACCGCTAGGCGCGATTGCAGCGGTGGCAAGTGCCAGCGCGAAAAGGGGTAGTGTTAATTTTTTCATGATGCAGACCTTAGCGGCGCGAAATTCTGACGCAGAGATAAACTAATCGCGTGGAAGCACTCATCCCCATCGCATGCTGGACGGCCTTTTTTTCGGCTATGCATGTCTACGCTGTGCGCAAAGTCGATTCCGATTTTCATCGGGCGTTTAAGTTGTCGCGTGGCGTTGCGGCCATTTTGCTCACTGGCGTTGGCGTTTGGGCCTTGGCCGTTTCATTTAATCAAACGGGTGCCGATGGTGGCCCCGGCGGTTGGCACGCGGGTTTTCTTTTTCACCACGCGACAAACGATGTCTTGCGATTTGGCATGTATTTTGTCCTCGGCCATTTCACAAGCGACTTCCTCTGGATGCTTTGGGGTCGTCATAGTTATGGCTACGAGATGCGCGCTGATTTGGTGATTCACCACGGCATTGGTCTGCTCACTTACGGCATCGCGCTTTATCTAAATGTGGCTTATGCGATTTGCCTCATCACAATGGTGAGCGAGTTGATGCCCGTCACCACGGGGCTCTCCGCCTGGGAGCAACACGAGCACAACCCGCGCCTGGTCGGTTTCGCACGGAAAGCGCGCTTGCTCGTTTTGGTTTGGTGGCGCGGCCCGCTTTGGGGTTTTCTTGGCGCCGCTCTCATTCGCGCCATCTGGATGGGCGATGTCCCAAATGGCCTGCTGCCTATTTTCATCTTGGCTCTTGTTTGCATGATTGCTCTTCTTGGCCTAGATGAATTCTGGATTCGCAAATGCATGCCGCGCGGCGAACCCAAATCATGACTTCCCTCGAATCATCTCCCAGCCAATCTGATCCATGGCGCGATCGGCTCACACCCGAGCAGTTTTCCGTCTTGCGTCAATACGGCACAGAGCGGCCCTTTACAGGCGCTTACGACCACCATTTTGCTCAGGGCCTTTATCGCTGCGCTGCTTGCGGCTCTAAGCTGTTTCGCTCTGACGACAAATTCGATTCGGGCTGCGGATGGCCGGCCTTTGCTTTACCGCTCGAGCCAGGCGCCGTGATTGAGTTACAAGACACATCTTCGGGTATGACGCGCACGGAAGTCCGCTGTGCAAATTGCGAGGGCCATTTGGGCCATGTTTTTGACGACGGCCCCGCTGATCGTGGCGGTTTGCGTTATTGCATAAATTCGGTTGCACTTGATTTTGATCCGCACAATGCAGCCCGAGCAACTTTCGGTGGTGGCTGATTTTGGGGCATTGAAGCCCTCTTCCGTCAGTTAGACGGAGTTTTAGAAACACAGGTTGGCTACATGGGTGGCGAAACGCTAGCCGTTACATACGATAAAGTCTGCGCGGGTGCTACTGGGCATATCGAGATCGTTGATGTTGTTTTTGACCCGTCGCTCATCAGCTACAACGAGTTGCTCAGGGTGCTTTTCGACAACCACAACCCGACAACACCAAATCAGCAAGGCCCTGATCTTGGTGTGCAATATAGCTCGGCTATTTTCACTTACTCCGATGAGCAGGCAGCTCAGGCCCAGCAAATGCTTGTGGCGATCGATGAAAGCGAGCGTTGGCCCAACCCCACAGTTACGGTCGTCCGGCCGGCCGAAAAATTTTGGCGTGCCGAGGAATACCACCAGCAGTACTACAAAAAGCAACCCAGTCAATAGTATGCGTCTCGAACATTTCATTACTTGCTCACCTGGCGTTGAGCCTATCTTGCACGCTGAGGTCAAGGCTTTACGCTTGAGCAATGTTGAGCAGCAAGTCGGCGGCGTGCGCTTTATCGGTTCGATGCACGACGCTTGGCGCGCTAATCTCGAGTTGCGCACGGCGATTCGTGTTTTGCAGCGGCTTGATCGTTTCGCCGCACCCGATGCCGACGAGTTGTACAAACATGTGCTCGCGGTTGATTGGCGCAAGTATTTGCGCGAAGACGGTACCTTTTTTGTCGACGCGCAATGCCGCGAGTCAGAGCTCGATCATTCGCAATTTGTTGCACAACGCACTAAAGACGGGGTGGTCGATTTCTTCCGTAAAAAAACAGGCAAGCGGCCTTCTGTTGCGAAAGAAGACGCTGATTTGCGCATTCATGTTCATATTTGGAAAGACCGCGCAACCTTGTCGGTCGATACTTCCGGCAACTCATTGCACAAACGCGGCTGGCGTAAATACCAAGGTCTAGCGCCACTCTCCGAAACGCTCTCCGCTGCAATGGTGCTGCACTCTGGCTGGAATCGCCGCTCGCCAGTGGTCGATCCGTTTTGCGGTTCGGGCACTTTGCTTATTGAGGCTGCATTGCTTGCCGCGGATCACGCGCCGGGTCTGTTTCGTAGTTTTGGCTTTGAAAACTGGCCGATTCATGATCTTTACGCTTACGGTAAATTGCGTGAAGTCGTTGCCTCACGCATAAAAATGCCTCGCAAGTTGCAGCTCGTTGGTTGCGATATCGAGCATCGACATCTTGCGGGCATTCAGGCAAACGCCGAATCAGCTGGCGTCGCCGATCTAGTCCGCGTTGAGCAGGGTGACGCACTTGAGTTCCCCTGGAAGCGTGGCTGGAATGCGCAGATTCTGAGCAATTTGCCCTATGGTATGCGTGTCGGGGATTTGGCTCAAATCACCCAATTGCACCGCGACTTCGGCAAAAGCGCGCGTGATCAGTGCGCTGGTTATCGAGTGGCGCTGCTCGTCGGCAGTCGCCAATTAACCAACGCACTTGGCTTTAAGACTTGGGATGAAATCCCGATTCAAAACGGGCCTATCCCGTGCCGGTTGTTGACAACTGAGCTTTAGCTGCCAGAAGTAGCAAACGAGATTTCAAAGCCGTCCGCATTTGTGTCGCTATCTTCGAATGCCGTGAAGTACCACGACAAAATGTACAGGCCATCTATTGCGGGTTTGAGCAATACAGATGTTGCCGTTGGGTATTCAGCGGTCAAGCCGTTTTGCTCAGAATAAGAACCAATCGCTTGCACCACTTGGCCAAGGGTTGCGTCTGCTGCAAAAGTACGCGAAAGATCTTTTTGAAACTGTGCGCCTGATGGAAGAATTCCAGTGAGGATGAATTCCACAGCAATGGGTTGTGCTGTTGACTGTGCAAGTTGAAGGAGAATTTCGTGGTAGGCCAATTCAGATGGAAGTGACGCAGTCGCTGTGTTGCTGACTTTGCGGTGACCTTCGAAAACTTTCAAATGACCATCGTTGTCTTTCCACTTACCATTGACGAACTTTTCGACTTTGATATTTGAAACAGAAAACCCCGCTGGGAGTTGAATGTCTTCGGCGGTCAAATGACCATTTGAGTTGTTTGGCGGGGTGTATCGCGGGTTTTGCGTTTCAAGGTGCTGGAAGCCAGGGTTAGGCTCAAAACACTGATTTAGAGTGAGCGCAAGTGACATTGCGGCGCCTGCAGAAGTGTTTTGTGCAGCAACAAATTGTGTGACGGAATAGGACGGAGGGTTTGTACCGTCTGGCGCTTGGATCGTGACCGTGATTTGATGATCTTGGTCGACACGCCCTTGAGAACCGCATTCAACAGCGATAGTTAAAACTTCTGCGTCGGGCAAAGACTGCGTGTCGCTCATGGCGAAGAGAAGGGGTGCGACGATAAGAACCATCGCAGCGCCAGCAAGGGAAAGGTTGTTAAGTTTCATTGCAATTAGAAGTTTGAGTCACGCTGGGAGATGTATGGCGGCGCATGGTTGGGCCTGCTGCCGTCAGGATAAACGCACGGGGGGGGGGGAAAGCAACATGGGCAAGAAAGTGCGTGCAGGAACAACCAGGGGTGTTGTAACTTGAAAGGGGTTTGCGTTAACCGCATCCATCTCAAGGCAGACTCCAAAGGCTCTTTAATTAATTATTCCAGCCAGAGTATTCGCGCCTATCCTGCAGCAAATCATTGCGTGTCGTTACGGACTTATTGCGCGCCAATTCGACATCAAAATCAAAGACACCTTCCCATTCTTCATCTTGCGGCCCGCTGGCTTCTGCGTGAGCAAATGGGTTGAGCGCGAGTGAACCGCCGGTGAAAGCAATCTCAGATCCATTGGGCAACTGCTCAGAGCCAATACGGTTGGCGGTAACGACCCAAATGCGATTGCAAAGCGCATGCCCCGGCGTTGCGGTCTGGCAAAAAGGTAAAACCAAATTAGATGGGTGCGCGACTAGATCTGCCCCTGAGCAAGCGGCCATGCGCCATACTTCGGGGAAGGCCCAGTCGTAACAAATCAGCATCGCAACTTTGACACCACGGCGCTCAAAGACAGGCACGCCCTTGTCGCCAGGAGTAAAGACTTCTTTTTCAGAATCAAAAAGATGAATTTTTCGATAAACGCCGATTACACCTTCGGGGCCAATGAGCGCCGCTGAGTTGTAGAAACGATCACCTTCGCGCTCTGCAAAACCGGCGACAATATCGAAATCATACTTGCGGCATTGTGCCCAAAGCCAACCCAAGAATGCACCTGTTCCGTCGGCAACTTCCGCATGCTCAGAGAGCGTTTCCCGACTAGGAAATGCATAACCTGATCCGGCTAACTCTGGTAAAACCACGAGTTGAACCCCTTTGCCGGCCAATGAGCGCAACTGTCTCTCAAGCCGAGCGCGCGTAATCTGCGCATCGAGATGAGCAGGATTAGATTGAATGATTGCAGCTTTCATGATTCTGCTCCAATGAAAATCACGGTTGGGTTGAGCTTTAAGCCGCCCCGTCGCCTAAGAAAAAGTCATTGCCTTTGTCATCGGTAATCAAGAAAGCAGGGAAGTCTTCCACCTCGATTTTCCAGACAGCTTCCATGCCAAGCTCAGGGTACTCGAGGCACTCGACTTTTTTGATGCATTCTTTTGCCAATCGCGCAGCTGCACCGCCAACACCGCCGAGATAAAAGCCACCGTGCTTTTTGCATGCCTTGGTTACAGCAAGCGAGCGATTGCCCTTTGCGACCATAACCATGGAGCCGCCTTCGGATTGGAATTGATCGACAAAGCCGTCCATGCGCCCAGCCGTTGTGGGGCCGAAACTGCCACTTGGATAGCCCTCGGGCTGTTTGGCAGGGCCTGCGTAGTAGACGGGGTAATTCTTAATGTAGTCAGGCAAGCCTTCTCCGCTCTCGATGCGCTCACGCATCTTGGCGTGCGCCAAATCGCGCGCAACAATCATCGTGCCGCTCATCATGACGCGAGATTTGACGGGCAGCTGCGTCAACTGCTCAAGGATGGCAGGCATGCCAGAGTTGATGTCGATGCGCGTAACCTTTGCACTGCTATCAGCCGTGGCTTCAGGAAGATACTGTGCCGGGTTAGTTTCAAGTTGTTCAAGAAAAACGCCCTCGGCTGTAATTTTGCCCAAAATCTGGCGGTCAGCTGAACAAGACACGCCGATCCCAATCGGCAAACTCGCGCCGTGTCGAGGGAGGCGAATCACGCGCACATCGTGGCAGAAATACTTGCCGCCAAACTGCGCACCCGTGCCCGCGCGTTGTGTCATCGCGTGGATTTTTGCCTCGAGCTCGGGGCAACGGATCGCATGGCCGTCAACGGAACCAGTTGTGGGCAAAGTGTCGTAATAACGCGCACTGCCGAGTTTGACTGTTTTCAAATTCTGCTCGGCGCTCGTGCCGCCAATCACAATCGAAAGGTGGTAAGGCGGGCAAGCGGCCGTACCCAATGCGGCGATACGCGGCTCAAGATACTCAAGCAGCAAATCTTCGCGCAACAACGATGGCACGCCTTGGTGCAGATAAGTCTTATTCGCCGACCCGCCGCCTTTTGCCATGAATAAGAAATGGTATTCATCACCACCTGTGTGAAGCAAGTCAATCTGCGCTGGCAAGTTGCAGCCCGTGTTCTTTTCCTCAAACATTTTGAGCGGCGCGAGCTGACTAAAGCGCAAGTTGTCGTTTTTGTAAGTCAGTTTAATACCAGAACTTAGCGCGGCTTCATCGGCATTGTCGCCGCCTGTCGTCCAGACGCGACGCCCCTTTTTGCCCATGACGATTGCCGTGCCTGTGTCTTGGCACATCGGCAAAATGCCTTCAGCTGAGATTTGCGCGTTTCGCAGCAAATCAAGCGCGACAAAGCGATCATTGTCGCTGGCCTCGGGGTCGTCAAGAATCGCGCGCAACTGGGCCAAATGCCCTGGGCGCATTAAATGAGAGACATCGTGAAAAGCCGTTTTTGCGAGTAATTCAATCGCGCTCGGCTCAATTTTGAGGATGCTTTCGCCCTCAAAATTAAGGGCACTCACGCCGCTGTCAGATAATTTACGCCAAGGCGTATCGGCCTTAGCTGTGGGAAACATGGGAGTGAAATTTTCAAGCATCGGTCAGGATGGTGCCAGTTGATGTGGCGGTTCCTAACTTTAAGTCATCCGGCTGGCGATGCGAGGGACGCCTTGATTTACTTTCTTAGGTAGCGGCCGTCTGATTCGTCATAGCTAAGGGTCATCGGCCAGATTGAGGAATCGTGATTAGGGATAATCCAAGTTCGGTGGGGGCGGTTTGTAGTTTTGTCCGCGTACAGATTAATGCTCAAGAAGGAACCCCCTTGGGCTGTGCGAAGCCAAGGTGCATAAACTTCTCCTTTTTCCGATACGCTTATTTGCGGGAACTGTCTAAACCACGGGAAGTCATCAGCAATCACAGAGGTAAGAATGAGTCGATGGCATTCAGGTTTCATGCCGACGAATACAATGTCAGGCTCCAATGCGTTGTCGGGCAATTTTAGCGTGAGTATTTCATCGTTTTCTTGCCAGCGCAATGCATCTTCTTTTGAAAAAGTGAAATGCAGGTAATTCGTTTTCGTTTTTAACTCAATAGCGTAGTGGGTCCCAAGTGGCAGTGCCTTTGAAAAACGCCCATCATTGTCTGTTGAAGGGCAACTGAGGCGTGCGGTTCGGATGCGCGTGCCATCTTTGAGTTCAGCGCCAAGGGCTCCAGCTCCAGCTTCGGTTGAATCCCAGTTTAAATCCCCGCCGTTTTCTTGAAGTTGGGCAATGAGCTTGGCACCCCTGTAGCCCGGCATGGGCTCGCCAAGTTCGTTAAGAATGATTGCGTTTAATACAAGTCGCGGTTTCGGCTCAAATATAACGGTGTGGACTTTGCCAGCCGTTAGGGGAAGCACTCGCCTAGATTCGCCATAAAGCGGGTTGAATATTTGTATAACGGCAAAACTTTCATCTAGCCCAGTAAAGCGCGCAGTACCATCTTTGGCTGTTTCAGCATTTTGGGCAATGACATCAAATTGTTTTTTGTACTTCGATAGCTTAGCGGCAATTGAGTCGTCGTCCATGATGCGAGAAACAAAGCTCTCGAGATCATTGCCTTGGGGTGGTGTTAATGATTCCCAGTTCTCTTGGTTGACAAGTGTGGCTGTGATTGCACAGTTTGAGATTGGTCTTTTGGTTAAAAAGTCTGAGCATTGAATCTCTAGATTGCATGACCAAGGCACCTTGTACATATTTTCGGTTGATCTGGCGAAGGGGGTTTCAACCTTTCGATTTGAGAGAGGGAGGGTGTATTGAATCCTATCATTAACGAATAAGAACAAGCTTGGATCAAGTTTGTTCTTATTGAGAGAGTCGAAGATTTGGATGGCCTCTGCTTCTGTTCTGTGTAACTCTTGAAGGTGCTGTCAGGCTCTTGGTATTGAGTCTTGCTGTGGTTTGCAATGGCTGTAGCTTCAGTCCCCTGATTGTCATCGCTTCTCGAAAGCAAAACTGCAACCGTAAGGGCAGTGAGTAGGCCGAATATGCTGAATACTCGAGTGCGCATAGTGTTATTCGTTGACGATAGCGCTGCTTTTGGAGCCGGGGAAGTCAGCCAAATCTCCGATGGTTGGGCATTGGCCTCCGCCTACTTTCCAATTCCGCTCCCCGAGGAATGGTTGTTGCGCAACTAATTGAAAGGAGAAGAAAAGAAAAAAGATAAGTATTGGTTTCATTGGTTTCATTGTGTAAATAAGTTCACAAAAAACCAATCTATGAATTTTAAATCATAGAAAAGAAAAACGCCAGATGAAAATCAAGAAAACTTCGAAATCTTCATCGGCTTAGGCCCGATTTTTGCATGCATCAAATCTTGGTAGATGTCTTGCGGCATGCCATCAGGAAGGTCGATTGTCGCGAAACCCGCAAAGATATTAATGCGCCCGATATGCTTGCCTTGCAAACCAGAGGCCTTGCAAACGGCGGCCACAATGGCTGATGGGCGAACCTGGTCGTTATGCCCAACTTCGATGCGGTAAGTAATCATGCCCTTTTCCGTAGTTTGGGACGGACGAGTGTCGTCGCGTCTTCCGCCTCGACGGTCGGGGCGGTCAGAGTGTCGCGGCTTAGCCTTAGGGCTGCCTTTGAAATCTTCTTGTCGAGGCACATCGCGTTTTTCGACGAGCAGTGGTTTGTCGCCTTGCACCATCAGCGCAAGAGCGGCAGCAACTTGGCTCGCGTCAACCTCAGGATGCTCAGTTAGATAGCTATCCATCAAGCGGTTGAAAAAAGTGAGCTCTTCGTCGGCGATCGTTTTCGTAATCGTATCTTTGAAGCGATCGATTCGCTGTGCGTTGACCTCGTCTGTGCTTGGCATCTGCATGGGCGTGATGTCAGCCTTTGTCGAGCGGCTCAGCAAATTAAGAAGCCGTTTTTCTCGAGGCGTCAAAAACAAAATCGCATCACCTTTTTTACCCGCACGGCCTGTACGACCAATTCGGTGCACATAAGACTCGGGGTCGGTGGGGGCGTCAAAATTGACAACATGGCTAATACGCGGCACATCAAGGCCTCGCGCAGCCACATCAGTCGCCACAATGATGTCAATTTTGCGGTCTTTTAGTCGCTGCACAATTTGCTCGCGTTGAGACTGCTGGACATCACCATTGAGAGCCATCGCTTCGTAGCCGCGCGCATCAAGTTGCTCAGCCACAATGACGGTGGCGTTTTTTGTACGGACGAAAACCAACACGGCGTCAATGTCTTCAAAATCAAGTACGCGGGTGAGCGCGTCAATTTTATGTCGACCACTAATTACTTGGTAGCGCTGGCGAATCGACTCGGCGGTAGCCGTTTTTACTTTGATTTTGACATCAGCTGGGTTGTGCAAATAAGTTTTTGCAATGCGCTGAATCTCGGCCGGCATGGTCGCAGAGAAAAGTGCAATCTGCCGCTCATCAGGCGCTTGCTCAAGCACCCAATTCACATCTTCGATGAAGCCCATCTTGAGCATCTCGTCGGCCTCGTCTAAAACGAAGGCCTTCATTTCGCTCAAATCAAGCGTGCCCTTTCGGATGTGATCTGTCACGCGGCCAGGCGTGCCAACCACAACATGGACGCCACGCTGAAGGGGCTTGAGCTGGTGGTGATAAGCCTGGCCACCATAAACCGGCAAGACATGGAAGCCCTTTAGCGACCGCGCGTATTTTTGGAATGACTCAGCAACCTGAATCGCCAACTCGCGCGTGGGGGTCAACACCAAAACCTGCGGCTGGCGCACATGGATGTCGAGGCGAGCAAGCAAAGGCAGTGCAAACGCAGCGGTTTTGCCCGTGCCCGTTTGCGCTTGCCCAATGATGTCGCGGCCCTGCATCAAGAAGGGAATCGCTTCAGCTTGAATCGGTGAAGGGGTTTCGTAGCCAAAGCTCTCGATGGAGTCGGCCATGTTCTCGGGCATGCCGAGGTCGTGGAAAGTAAGGTCAGACATTATGCGGGGAGTTTTTTAAGGCAGTTTCTTATCTGCCGCCCCACATTATCCCTTATTTTGACACTTTAGATAGTGCGAACTGCGTCAATGTTTTTCAATCGCTGAAAAAGCTTGTCGCCAAGTGCGCTTGCAGGCGTCAAAACGCCGCCCCGCTGGGCTTCATCCGCGGCAAGCGCAAGACCAGTTTGCACCAAACAGCGAGTCGTGATGAGGTTGCTTGGGTCACCTGACCAAGCGTAGCTCTGAGTTAATGCGGGGGATTCGAGTGGCCCCGCCAAAAGGGTGAGATTTGCAAAACCGGCCTCAATTTTTTCCAAGGATGGCCCTTCGCCGGGTTTAGGGCCAAATCGTTTGAATAAAAACCGGCCGAAGCGACTTCCCATCAAACTTGAAATGACTTTGAGCGCAGTATTCAGGAAAACAGCCTCACCTCTGGACTTGCACAACATGAATTCGCGGTAAGAGGCCATGCGATTTTCAAGTTGATGCGTGCGCTGGACGATCGCTTCATTAACAGGAGCCATTAGAAAGGGCGCAAACCATCGTTTTAGAGATGGAACCCTGCCCGTTTTCATTTCAGCGGGTTTGAGCGAATGTCCCGCTTCAGCAAGCGCAATTCCGGAATGTAAAGTACCGCCATTAAACCCGCCTCGGACGAAATAGAACCCTGAGATAGGGGGCGCTGTCTCGCCGTCCGCTAAACCCTTTTCGTTGAGTTCGCGCAAAAAATCATGCACGCATAAATCTGTCGGGACGGAATCAAAACCCGATGCGGGAATGAGAGTGATGCCTCGCTCGGCGCAGTGTTCGTGGTGCTTGTTGATGAGCTTTTGCATCCAGGGCAGCTCGCCGGTGAGGTCGGCGTAGTGGGTGGCTTGCTCAACGCAAGCGTCGACGAGAGGTGTGCCGAAAACGGCAAAAGGGCCAGCGCATGAAATCACCGCTTTGGTGCGCGCGGCTAGATGACTCATAGCCTCAGGGTCGCTGGCGTCAGCAACGAGGAAAGGCACGCCATGTTTTTCGGCAATCGGCTTGAGTCGTTCTTCAGACCGCCCCGCGATGGCCCAGCGGAAAAATGGTGGGGCATGTTTGGCCAACTCATCTGCAGCCATGCGCCCCGTGAAGCCGGTGGCTCCTTGTAAAATCAAATCGTATTCGCGTGGAACTTTCACGCGGCTATCCTAAAGGACATCATGCTCAAACGCATTCTTTCTCTAGTTTCTCTCGTCGGTCTGGGTGCCTGCGGTGCCCCTGATTCGATGATGCAGGTCGGTGCCATGCTCCCTGAATTTGCCTTGCAAAACCAAAAAGGCAATCTTGTCACTCGAGATGATCTCCTGGGCAAGCGCACGGTACTTTGGTTTTACCCGATGGCCGCGACCCCTGGCTGAACAAGGCAAGGCTGTGGATTCCGTGATGAATTCCAAAAATACCAAGACCTCGATGTCGCCGTTTACGGCGTTTCCTTTGATAGCGTCAAAAAAAATGCGGCCTTTGCAGCCAAGCAAAAGTTTCCTTTTCCATTGCTCTGCGATGTCGATCGCAAGCTTGCAGTAGCTCTAGGCGTGGTCGAATCCAGCCGTGCGTTTTTCGCGCCAAGAGTGACTTTCGTGTTCGCCGCTGATGGCACGCTTGAACAGGCAATCAAAACCGACGATGCTGGCGCGCAAGCCAGCGAGCTACTCTTGTCGTTTTAGAGTTTGTTTTGGCCTTTAATTTAGCACGAGCACTTCGATGCCGTTGCTGAGCGTTTTGCTCGCTAAATCAAAACCTTGCATCCAAAAAGTGCGACCCACATAGTTTGGGTCAACCATAATGTGAGTGCTTGCAACGCCGCTAGAGCTCGATGTCATGTTTGGCAAGAAGAAATGGGGCGATGAGATGTATAGATCACCATAAGGTGAGCTTTCTGGCCCCGGCCCGGTTGTCGAAACGACTAACATCACGGTTGAAAGTGGGGTTGCGCCCGTAAGAGTAAACGCGCCCATTTGGTTTGCAACGATGCCGCTAGCCTCTAGAAGCAACTCAAAAACAGAAGAGCTAAAATCGACTAGGCCAAGATTCGCATCATCAAAATGATGAAAGATTGTCGCCTCGATGTCGCCACCTTTCGGCACGCCCCAGTTGTTGTAAGTCGCATTGATAGGGTCATCGCAGTGATCCAAGAATAGATTGTGCGCGCTGCTTCCAAAGAATGAATTACCTTCATCAGGTGCACCACCAATCGTGAGGTCGATGACATTGCTTTGCAGACCCACTGTTTCATCTAAGATGATGCCGATTTCCATCCCTAAAAATTGGTTATTGGTTACAGTTCCTCGCACATCATTTACGCCCCAAGGCGCGAGGTCAGTCATTGCATGAATGCCAGTGAGGCCAAGCTCACCATCAGCGTCAAAAAGGTTGTTTGCGATTGTCGCCGTGCCGTTTGAACCAAAGTAACTCAACCCCCAACGATTGCGCAGGAAGAGGTTGTTCGTTACATCAATGTGCGCCCTCGTGCCAATCAATTGGATGCCCTGGTCGCAATCGACCAATTCATTGTTTGTAACGGTTGATGCCGCTGGCGTGCCATTGCATAAGATTCCTAATTCGCAAGACTCAGCGTAGTTAGAGTCCAAAACTACAGTCGATCCATTGTGTGTTGCGATACCAATTCCGCAGTCGGTTGCCGTGCAGTTTCTCACTTCAGCCGAAGCGCGATAAATCATAAAACCGCAAGATTCAAAACCCATTGAAAGCGTGCGTCGCGCAATGCAGTCGACAAGGAAATGCCCGGTGCCGTTTACCACATAAAAAGCACGGTGAAGATATTTGCGCGCGGTGCAGCGACGCACTGTGAGACGATCCCAGGTGCCACTTTCGTAATCCGTTACAATTCCATTTCGCGCATCAAACTGAGGGCTGAAATTTGGATTGTCGCCAATGAAAAGCAGGTCTTCCAAAGTAACATCATGCGCGCGAATGAGACACGATTGTGTGGTCGTACCAACTTGGCCGCCGACGCCCGTGCCAGCATTACTTGTGGCGGGATAAATTGTGACAGTACCAGGTGTCTGAGCAAAAATTGTCACGCTCACATCGACAATGAGATCCTCCTCGTAAGTGCCTGGGTTGATCTGGATAAGATCGCCCGCAAGCGACGCGTCAATCGCGCTCTGGATGGTTAGAAAAGTTCCCGCTCCGCCTGCGTCAACGACATGTGTTGTTGATGCGCAGAGTAGGGGGAGGACTGCGAGGAAAGAAAGGAACATGGCAAGAGTTTGCGATTAAGGAAAAAGAACCGCTTATAGTCTATCACGAAAATCGAATTGCGTAATCCTAGTGGGTGCTTTTTTACCCCTCTTTTTTCGACGCTTTGGCGATGGGGCGTGGCCACCGTAGACTATTCCCGCGATTTGCGCGCGGCCGTAGCTCAGTTGGTAGAGCGTCAGCTTCCCAAGCTGAATGTCGAGAGTTCGAGTCTCTTCGGCCGCTCCATCGCATCGCAACCCTTCGGGCCGCATGCGCTGGCCGGCCTCGAGACTCCGCGAAGGCGAGTTGACTTCGCTTCGCTCCGTCTTCGCTTCGCGGTCGAGTCTCTTCGGCCGCTCCATCGCATCGCAACCCTTCGGGCCGCATGCGCTGGCCGGCCTCGAGACTCCGCGAAGGCGAGTTGACTTCGCTTCGCTCCGTCTTCGCTTCGCGGTGACTTTGCTTGGCCTGAAAAATGGCAAGCGCGCTGAAAAGGGCTAATAGCCTAGAACCGTCTCTAAACCTGCTGTGCAAGCCCATCCGGCACCTGCTGCGGCGGGGTCATTTGGCACCCACACTTGCCAGAAAAAGCTCATGCCCGCATAGGCGCCATTTGCTGGGACATTGCCCGGCATCGTGGCTTGCCCGATTGCGTTGGAATGAAGCGAGTAATAAGTGGAATAATCTACAAGTACATTGGCTCCGTCGAATGGGTCGTTCGCTGGTGCAGAACCAAAGATCAAATAAAGAGGGCTGTTGCCGCGCACTTGATTGATCTCAAATTGAATCTGCGTGCCCAAAATGGGTAGCGCAGAAGCCGTTAGCGCAGGCATGCCATTCGACCCGGCCTTGCCTGAACCATAAGGGATAAGCTGCGCGGTATTTCCACCACTTGCGCCAAACTCTAAATCAGTGTCGTTGATATCAAACTGCGACAAAGCATTTGCGTCGTATGCCGTCACGCGGATTTGCCCTTGCGTGGTCGCAGCCATCGGTGAAACCCAGGTGAATGAACCGGCCAAAGGTAGGCCTGTGGCGATAGACTGCCAAGTGGCGCCACCATCAATGGAATAATCTAAATTGACCGAAGCGACACCTAGGTCATCATCAGAAATCCATGACACTTCAATCGGCGCCCCTGCGGCGAAACTGCCATCGTTTGGGCCAACTAGATATGCCGTTGGGTTGTCGCCATCACTCGCGGCGGGCACATGCATCATGACGCAGTGCATTACGCCCGCGCTCGTGACCAAAGCATCAGAATTAATGGGCACAATCGTTTTGCTTGGGCAGGCCGCTTGCCAAACTTGCAAAGCGGTACTGTTGTATTGAGAAATGGCGCTGTTTGAAAACTGCGGCACCATCACAATGTCATTGCACATAACCGCATTGGTGTAGGTGTAATGCACGCCGTTCCAGCCGCTTGTACTTTTTGCGGGCATTCGGAAAACTTGGAAGCCCTTAGCCGCCATCGTTGCCGCCGCAGCATCGCAGATTTGTGCTTGCGTGCTCGAACCTTGCGTCGGCCATTCGCTAATAATGACCTTGTCGTCATCGACCACAATCATCCACATATCTAAATGTTGCGTGGAATCAACACTGCTCGGGAAGGGGGCGAAAAAAGTGCAATCTAAATTTTGATAGGCATCAAAAACGCCGTGAATATATGCCTCGCCCATGCCGTTATTTTCATTTGTAATTAATCGAGTTAAATAACCACCGCCAAGTGCATCAAGATGAAAATTGCCACCACCATGCGTCAAATCATGGTTGTAATAAGCGCGATGCCGATAGCGGCTAAAAAAATCAGGGAAGGCATTGTCGTTGTTGCGCGGACGGTTGTAATCATGATCAACAATCGCTCGCACACCATTTTGATAGATGTATCGCGGGCCGTAATCCCGAATCCAGATTGTGTCGGTTTTTGTGATGGGGAACTCGACCAGATTCATGTCGGCGCCTTGACCTTGAATCGAGTTTGTTGCGGCAGAAATCTCACTCGCGCTATCAACTACGCAGTAAACCTTTGCGTCCGCCATCGTCGTGACCGCTGCAGCCATCTGAGCCAAAATCGTTTTCTGGCCATTCGTGCCTTCCCAAGCAATCAGGATGCCATCCATGGGCGCGTATTCTGGAACACAAAAAACAGGGCCCTCAGCTGGAGGAGTTGCTGCGGCAGGTCGCACGAGGTCATGCGTTTTTAGCCATTGTGTTTCGGCTTTCGTCAGCGCGCGCGAAATGTCGGCGCCTTCGGGGTAAACGGGCTGCGGCTCTTGTGCTGCCGCTGCAAGGAGGAGGATGGAGGGGAGAAGGGAGAGCATGGGCTTAGACAAGGACGATTTCGTGCGACCCTAAGTTCCATCAAGTGTATGCGAAAAAAGGCGATTCCGCTGGTTGCTTGAGCGCTATTTTGTGCGAGCAAAAGCCAAAACATGCCCGAACGGGTCGAGGCAATAGGCCACTTCATCCGCCCAATCCATGAGAGTTAGTTTTTGAAGCTCGCGCGCACCAGCGGAAAGGGCGCGTGCGTGGGCTGCGGCAGGGTCGGCCACTCGCAAATAAATCTCAGCGCGAGGGATGCCATCCGCCTTGGACGGGTCGGGCAGGCCACCTTTTTTGAGGAGCTGATGTATGCCAGACTCAGGCATTAAACCTAAAGAGCCGCCACCTGGAAGTGGGAATTCAGTCATGCCAGGTGTGTCGATTGTCGGCGCCGTGTTTAGCGCAATCGCGTAAAAGTCACGCGCTCTAGGCTGATGGGAAACATAAAGGATGAAAAGGTCGCCCATCAAAACCCGATTGAAAACGCCAAAGTTGGGTCGCTGCCATCGAGCATGATGAGACTCATGCTCCAGTTGTCGATGTGCCGCGTGACGATTGGGTGAAGGTTGTTTCCGTCCCACATGATTCGCGTGGTCCAATCTTGATTAACGCGCCAATTCACGCCCGCTGGGATTTGCCAGAGGTCGCCGTTGGGGGCGTAACTAGCTGATAGGTAGCCGCTGAAGCCTTTGCCGAAACTCTGAGCCGCCGTGAGGGTAAACGCCGAGCCGCTAGTCTTGCTTGAAGGCCAAGCAGAACTTTGCCCAAGAGCAATCGCAGGTCGCCAGCCGTCGGCTTCGATTAAACGCCAATTCCAGACTGGCGACCAACGATTTTTGCGTGGCATAAATTCCATGCCAGCGCGGAGGTTGTCGCCGAATCGTCTGACGAGTGAAAACTCAATGGGCGCTCGATTTGTATCGGAAACCAAAACTTGGCGTGCCGAAAAGCTCCAGAGATTTTCTTGTAGTAAACCTGCACCCCGAACCGGAGCGCCCTCACCGGGTCAGCCCGTTCACATTGGGATGAGCGGCGCGTCTAAATAGGTCGCTTGCTCAAGGGGTGCGTTTAGTTCAGCAGTCGAAACTTGCTCTTGTTGAGATGCACAGGAGAGCAGCAGCAAGCCGGGAGTCGCTACAGCAGAAAGTTTGCCGAGCCAAGACCGCATTTTTAAGGATGTCGCCATGCGGCTTATTCTATCAATTGCCGCATGTCTTCTCGATAGGCCTCGAATGCCCTGCGACCCTTAGTGCTCATCTGCAGAATCGTTGTGGGTTTACGATCAACAAAAGTTTTTTTGACCTGGATGTATTTCGCCTCTTCAAGCTTAGTCATGTGGCTGGATAAATTGCCCCAAGTCAAGCCCGTTTGGGCGAGCAACCATGTAGCGTCAGCACTCTCGACCACAAACAAGTGAGAGAGAATCGCAAGCCTTGCAGGTGCGTGAATCAGTGGGTCGAGGTTCAAGGAAGAAGCACGGGGTGGTCGTGAAGGTACTTGCGTAGAAGCAGTGTGCCCGTAACGATGGGCGCAATTGCGGAAAGCAATATGGCAATGTGGATTTGACTCCAGTGGTCACTGGTTTCAGCAAAGCGCACCAAAGAGAAAGAAGCTACGACAAAAAAAGCATAAAAGAAAGCGCGTGGTAATTTATATGTGATTGCAATCATGATTGAAATAAGTACCAGCGGAACGGCGAGGATAGAGCTGCCCAGGCCCCGCATCGATTCGGCAAGGTCGCCGACCAAGCCGTCTTTAGCCGCGAAGAGAAAGAAAGCTGCAACACCAAGTAGGAAAGTGCCTGCTAGCGTGAAGATAAGCGTAGAGCGTTTCTTGGTCTCTTTGCTTTGGCGCTCAGGTGTGGGTTGAGCTGAGCCAACACGCTGCAGCATCAGTTTTTTGCGGATGGGGGCAACAGTTGGAAAGAGCACGGCAAACCAGATGCCTCCAAGGGCCCCATAATCGAAATGCAGGGAAACCGCCCACAGAAGTAGGCAAAAGCCAATCAAAATATCAAAGATGCCGTCGTCTAAATTACTTTTGCGGTAGGCGTTCTCTTCGATGGAGTCGAGGTTGAGCGGGTCATTCATGACGGCACTCTATGCGGGGCAAAGCACTTTGTCAAGCAAAGTTAATCGCGGAATCCTAATCCCAAGGCATTGGGGGAGATGCGCGCTATGCCGAGTTGCGTGCCCCACGCAAGTTGCCGAGGTCTTCCGCAATCAGGTAAAGCACAGGGACAAGAATCAAAGTAACCGCCGTCGCAAAAACCACACCGAAAGCCAAAGTGACCGCCATAGGCATGATGAACTGCGCTTGCATACTCTTCTCAAGCAAGAGCGGAGTTAGACCTGCAAAGGTTGTCAGCGTCGTAAGAGAAATGGCTCTAAATCGTCGGATGCCCGATTCCATGACGGCCTCGCGCGCGGTCATCCCTAATTTGCGTGCTTGGTTAATGAAGTCAACCATGACCAGCGAATCGTTAACGACCACCCCTGAAAGTGCAGTTAACCCGATGATGGAGAAAATCGCTAAATCCATGTCCATCGCAACATGACCCCAAAACGCACCCACAATGCCAAAAGGGATGGCGGTCATGATGACAAGCGGTTGTGAGTAACTGCGCAATGGGATGGCGAGCAAAACGAAAATCGCCAAGAGTGCGAGAATGGCTTTTGCGCCGATGGCTCCCATAAAATCAGATTGCCTACGCTGCCGCCCGTCATAGCTCGTTGTGATGCCATGAAATTGCTCACGCAGTTTGGGCAAATGATCTTGATCAAGAATGGCCGCAAGGTCGCCAGCGGTTATTTGCTTGCGGTCGAGATTGACCAAAACATGGATACCACGATTGCGGTCGATGCGATTGATCTCGGAAAATCCACGGCCATCATGAACGGTCGCGGCTTGATGAAAAGGGATTTCGCCGCGAGGAGTGCGGAGGCGTAGCTCGTCAAGAGCAGCCGCATAAGTGCGATCGACGGCGGGGTAACGAACCATAATCTTGACCTCGTCTCGGCCCCTCTGCACACTCTGCGCTTCTTCCCCGTGGAACGCTTGCCGGACCTGACGCGCTAGAGAAGCCTGAGTCAGCCCAAGCGCCTCACCCTCAGCTCTGACGCTCAACTGAAACTCGCGCTTGCCCATGCGGAATGTGTCGCGTGAGCCCGTAACCCCAGCGACCTCAAGGACTTGCGCCTTGAGTAGGTCGGCTGCGTCTTGAAGCTGATAGAGGTTTGGCCCAGAAAGAAGAATGTCAACATCACCTTCATTGCCAAGCATATCGGAGTTGAAAGTTATCTGTTCAGCCCCAGGGACGGCACCTGATTTACTCTGCCACAGCACCCCAATTTCCGTGCTAGTGAGTTTGCGAATCTCGGCAGATGCCAATTCGACACGCACCTCGGCCAAGTGCCCTCCACGGAACTCTTTGCCGCTTGTCGTGCCAGTAGACGACTGCCGCTCACGATACGGATGCGCGCCCACCGTTGTCGTGATGCTGCGGATGGTCGGCGAGCCGTCAGGATTCTTTAGCTCATCTTTTAGTTGGCGCGCCGCTGCTTCAAACTGAGCGATTGCTTTTTCGGTAATTGAAACCGGAGTGCCGAGTGGCATCTCAAGCTCAACGGCAACATTATCGGCTTCGATGATTGGGAAGAAATTAAATTTATGTCGCCCGCTTTGGAAATAGCCCATCGTCGCAAACAAAATGAAAAGAGCCAAAGCAAGCGTCGCATACCGCCACTCAGCCGCCAGTTTCAGAGACCGCGCGTAAATGCCATCTCTGAACCATTCGAGGCCGGCGTTTACTTTGTCTTGAACGGTCAGCCAAAGGCCCGTTCCTTTTTCATCATCTTTAGTTGGTAGCCCACGCAAGTGGTGGGGAAGCACAAGCAATGATTCGATCAAAGAAAAGATCAAAGTTCCAATCACAATCAAAGGGATGTTCCGCGCAAATTGCCCCATGCTGCCTGGAAGCACAAGCATGGGCGAAAATGCAGCAATCGTTGTGAGCACAGCAAAAATAACTGGAGTCGCAACTTCGAGCGCGCCCTTGACGACAGGCTCAATTCCACGGCCACCGCGCTTACGGTGATAGTGAATGTTTTCAGCAACAACAATGGCGTCGTCAACCACGATGCCTAGCACCAAAATGAAACCAAACAGCGAAATTAAATTGACTGAAACATCAAGAGCTGGCATTAACCAAATTGCACCCAAAAAACTAATCGGGATGCCCATCGTTACCCAAAGTGCAAGACGCATTCGCAAGAAGAGCGCGAGCATGATCAAAACCAAAATAAGCCCATCGCGGGCGTTGCGGAACATCATGTCGAGGCGGTCGCGCAAAACGCCAGATTCATCAGCCGTGATTTCGAAGTGCAAATCAGCAGGTGAGGTGGCCTCAAGCTCGGCAAGGATGACTTTTGCGGCATTTGAGATTGAGATTGCGCTTTGACTGCCAACACGGAAAACTCCTAGGAATACCGCCCGTTGGCCGTTAAACCGTGATTTGAGGTCGGTCTCTTCGAAGCCATCAATGATGGTTGCCACATCACCAAGCAATGTGCGCTCACCATTCGCAGAGACACGCAGTGGGATGCTTTCGAAATCAACAGCCTCATAGGCCTGGCCAACTGTTCGCAAAAGGATTTCGCCACCTTCTGCCCGAATGGCCCCACCAGGTAAATCGATAGATGCCAGTTTTACGGCGCGAGCGACTTCATCAAAAGTAAAGCGATGTTGCCGCATGGCTTTTTCGGAAAGCTCGATGGAGATTTCATAGGCTGGCACTCCTGAAAGTGATACCAACGAAATCTCTGGGCTTGCTTGCAGTGCATCGCGAGCTCGGTCGGCTGCGCGACGCAATCCATGCAAATCGCTGTCTCCCCAGACGGCAACGGACAGCACATTGAGATTGACATCCATGAGGGTGACAATTGGGTCTTCGGCGTCTTCGGGGAAAGTGTCAATACGGTCGATTGCCGATTTGATGTCGTCGAGAAATTCTTGCCGATTTGTACCGAGCAAAAACTCAACCGACACAACACCCATATGCTCTTTAGCCGTGGACAAAACGCGGTCAACGCCAGCAAGACCTTGAACGGATTCTTCGATTCGCGAGCAGATGCTTTTTTCGACTTCTTCCGGCGTAGCACCCGGGTAGGGGACGGAAATCATCACCTGATCGAGCTTGACTTCCGGAGTTACCTCTTGCCTAATCTGCGGCATCGTGAGCGCGCCGCCCACGATAATGCCAATCATCAAAAGGTTTGCGGCAACAGGGTGCCCTGCAAACCAAGTTAAAATTCCTTTCATCGTTTTGCCTCAGTCGGGACGACCTTCATGCCTTCAATAAATGTTGCCAACGGAGTGATGCAAACTCGCGTTTTGTCTAGCGCGCCACCCTTCAGGATGACTTCCTTTTGAGTGAGCTGCAAGACTTCAACTTTGAGTGCGCGAAGTCGATTCTCAGCATCAACCGTTGGGATGCGATTATCGCTCATCAAAACACGACGCGGAAGCCGTATTACATTGTCTTGATCGTTTCCTTGGAAGGTTGCGTGGACAAACATCCCGGGGACGAGCGCATTTTTTTGGCTTAAGCTGTCGCTGGGTAAAAGCAAACCATACGGGTCGACGACTGTCACGATAGCCTGTAGGGTGCGGCTGGAGGGGTTTAAACCCGCTTTTGTGCGAGTGAGTAAGCCTTGCCACGAGCAATCTTTCCCGGCAATTTGAGTGCGCAGAGCGACTGGAAGCCCTGACGCCCCTTTGACATCGAGCGGAAGATAAGCAAGGTCAGCAAGTGGAATTGGGACGACCACTTGAGCCTTTTCTGTGCCAAGTAATACGGCCAAGGGCGTGCCTGGGGCGACCCATTGCCCCGGCGCAACACGCCGCTCTTGAATGCGAGCATTCATGGGTGCAGTTAAAGTGCATCTTGCGAGGTCGCGCTGAATGAGTGCGATTTTTGCATTCGCCGCGTCAACTCCCGCTGATGCCGCTGCGAGTTGTGGCTCATGTTTCGCGAGTGCGGGCGCGTCGCCCTGGCCAACTTGAGCCCAGTCTTGCAGAGCCATCTCAGCTTGAGCTTGTTCGAGTTGTAAATTGGCGTCGGCCTTGCGCAAATCAGCTTGGGCGGCCGTGAGTGCCAACTCATAATCGGTGCGGTCTAATTCAAAAAGCAAATCTCCTTTGTTGACAAATGCGCCAACCTGCATGTTGTCGCCCAATCTGAGCACAACACCGCGGACCTGCGCCGTTGTCGTAAGGAGATGGTTTGGCTGCACTTCGCCATAAGCAGAAATAGAGAGCGTATGGCTTTCTGCGATTGGAGTAAGCGTTTCGACCCTTAGAGCATATTCTTCAGGGACGATGCTTTCGACAACAGGGGCCGTGGAAAGGAGTAGGCTTTTGACGCCAAAGCCCGCGCCAATAACAGCGATAGGCAGAATGATTTTGAGGACTTTTTTCATCGGTTCAGTTGTGGCGTAGTTTTCGTGGAAGGGAAAATTCCACCCAATGCGAGATGGAGGTCAGTGCGGTTCCAGAGGAGGAAAGTCTGGAGAGTTAACTCACGACTTTGAGCAAGTAAGCTTTGGTCAGCAGCCTGTAAAACGGCAAGCGCGTTAATCGTGCCCCGTGCAAATGCCTCTCGCTGTTGAGTCTCAATACTCAAGATGCGCTTTGAACTGCGTGTCGCAGCAAGGTGCTCTTGGCGCAATAAAAATTCATGATCGAGTGCTGCCGCAACTTCATGTGCCGCAACAAGGAGCTTTTGCGCAAATGCAATCTGCAATCTCTCTACATCATGGAGGGCTGCATCTCGCCGGGCGCGCAAACGACCTCCTTGGAAGAGAGGCACAAGAAGATTGCTGCCGAGGCTCCAGACTTTGAAGTCGCCACTTAGTAAATCACTCAGTTCGTTGCTGGAAGTGCCGCCTGACGCAGATAGGCTAAATTGCGGATACAAGGCCGCTTGAGCCATTTCCGAGCGCGCCGTCGCTGCACGAACCTTTGATTCAGCCGCGGCCACATCGGGACGCCTCTGAAGTAAATCGGCAGGAAGATTTGCTGGTGCGTGGCTCGGAATTTTGGGAAGCATTGCATTGGCTCTCGCCACGGCATCTGCTTGAACGGTTGTGAGCGGCGCATGGCCAAGCAGCAAAGTGAGCTGCCTTTGCAAGTCGTGATTGGCTCGCTGTCGACTGGCCAGTGATGCATCGAGGCCGTCAATTGATGCACGCGCCTGGTGAATCGCATTTGCGGAAAGTAGCCCAAGATCAAATCGCTTCTTTAGCAATTGGAGTTTGTCTTGTGCGATTTGATGCCGCGCTTGTAAAAGTTGAAGTTGGCCCAAGCCTTCGACCCAAGCAAAATATGATTTGGCGACTTGCCCAGAAAGGGAGAGTTGAGCGGCTGCAAATTGAGCCTGGAGAGAAAGATGATCGGCAACCGCAGCGCGTTGACCGGATGAGATGCGTCCCCATAAATCAACCTCCCAGGAAAGTTGGATGGTCATCCCCGTCGCGGTGCTCATGACGGGAAGGACATCACCAGCGCCAGGGATGGGCAGCCCGATGAAGTTGCGCTGGTTACGATTCCAGTCGAAACCTGCACCAACTTGGGGAAGTAAATCAGCGCCTGCCATCCGCACTCGATCGGCTGAGGCTTGTACGGCCGATGCCATGGATTGCAACTCAAGGTTGGCGCCAAGCGCGGATGCAATCGAAGCATCTAAGCCCTCGCTTTCGAGAGAAGCCCACCAGTTTGGAATTGGGGCCGCTGGCGTTGTAAGAGGCTCAGTGGATTGACAAGCGACAAGAGCCAAGCTGCAAATCGAAAAGAGAGAGAATTTATTCATGGCGAAAACCGGCCGCGCAAAAGGTAACGAGCTCATCAAGCATGTTGAGTCGGGGAAGTGAATCGACCCCTGCAGGTTGCATGAGCTTGAGGACCTCAGGGTTGAGGCTCAAGGTCTCAAGGAGTGCTCCGACCATAAATTGACCCCGCAATAGGGCGCGCTCAATGGTGAGGCTCGGCACCGAACGCATGAGGGCTTGAAGGAAGCGACCGACTACAGGCTCAAGGACGGCTGCCATTGTTTCGGCAACCGCGGGGCTCGTTTCGTGATGAAAGCGGCTAATCAGGGTCGGGATATGCGAGCGGCCCGAGGCAAACATTTGAAGCGTCGGCTCAAGGAAATGTCGAAGTAGCTCTTCTAGAGGCACGATTTTGTCGGCGTATTTCGCCTCAGCGTCGCTGACCCGCTGTAAACGCTCGGCGTTGATCGGCCCGACGAGTCGTTGAAGGACTTCTCGAATGAGCCCATCTTTTGAGCCAAAGTGGTAGTTGACAGCCGCCAAATTTGCTTGCGCGGCTGCCGTAATCGTGCGCAATGAGGCTTGCTGAATGCCTTCTTGAGCAAAAGCAAGCTCAGCAGCATCGAGAAGTCGTTCGCGTGTTTCGGCGGGGGGAGTAGCCATTCAAACGATAGTATGAAACGACTGTTTGAATTTGTCAAGCCCACAAAAAAACACCACAACCCAGAGGCTGTGGTGCTGTTTTGGCTCCCTGAACAGGACTTGAACCTGTGACAAGCTGATTAACAGTCAGCTGCTCTACCAACTGAGCTATCAGGGAATGGGCGAGAAGTATACACGGCTTCGGCGGCTCTGGCTAGACTTTGAGCGTCGTAAAATGGTGGAAAGTGAAATCACCGCGCATCATTCTCGTCGAGCCGCAAACCCCAGCGAATGTGGGTTTTGTGGCCCGCGTGCTGGCTAATTTCGGTCTCAGCGACTGGTCGATTGTCGCTGGCCAAACCTGGAGAGGGACCGAAGCGGAGCGCACAGGTGCGCCGGCCATTGAAACTTTGCGGGGCGTGCAAGAGGCCGTTAATTTGACGGATGCCTTAAGTGGGTGCAGCCATGTCGTTGGGTTTACAGCTCGATCGGGTCGCCATCGTCAAGTCATTGATTTGAGTGCGCTTCCGAAACTCGCATCCGAGTGGGGCGAGCATGCAAAACCTGCATTTGTCTTCGGTCGAGAAGACCGTGGGCTAGAGCAGCAAGAGGTTGAGGCATGCTCGGTTTTGGTGAAAATCCCAACAGAGGGCTTGCATTCCTTTAATCTCTCTCATGCCGTCGCAATTGCGATGTATGAATGGTTTCGATCGCCGAGTTCTCATCAAAATCTAGATGATAATGATGCCAGGTCTTGGGCAGATTCAGCGGCTCGCCGCCGACTTGCTGGCGAGGCCTTTTCTTTGTTGGAAAGTGTAGATTACCCAGACCGTGGGAATGAATTAACCCCTACTTTACGAAGGGTTGCCGCAATGCAATTTGAGACCCGCGATTTACGCACTCTTGAGCGAGTTTTACGCCATGCTCGGTGGCTGATGGGTCAGAGCAGCTAAAGCTTCCCTAAGGGTTTCTATAGTGTTTGGCTTGCTCATGATTCCAATCACACCGGCCATTTTGGCTCGCGCTTGAAGCACTGCGCTTGGTTGCCCCGTGCTTAAGAAGAAAGGTGTGCTGCTATGTTTGCCCTGATGGAATTCGCGGGCGAGCGTTAGACCGTCGCCATCGGGTAATTGATAATCGCAAATAACCACGCTAAATGAGGCCAAACTTAGTCGCGTGCGGGCATCAGCCAGTGAGCCGACGGCTTCGACTGTATGGCCATCTTGTTCGAGCATCCGCCGCATGACGGTCCTTTGGATTGCATCGTCTTCAACAACTAAGACCTGCTGCGGTGCAATTTTATGCGTTTGCAAAGTACGGCCCGAAGTGAGGTCGCGATTGTCACGATTCACTTCGTCCGTCTCACCTGAAATATGGTGGCTCGCAAAATGAGCCACAGAGCGGCGACAGAGGGGTAGGTCGATACGCGTTTGAACGGCGGCCGATTCTCCAAGATACTGCAAAGAAACGATTGTTGTTGACGAATTTATTTCATCACGAAGAAGTGTGATGATATCGGCGTCGTCAAGCCCACCTTGGTTTGCATCGACGAGGATTAAATTAAATTCTGACCCCCTCTTTTTGTGCGATTTTATGATAGCCAAAGCCCCCGAAGCACATGGCGCACTTGACACTTGGAACTCGTGATAGGCAAATGCTCGAGAGATGGATTCACTCAAAAACTTCGATTCCGTGAGTAGCAAAACGCGCTGGCCAGAGGCATCCATTGCAGTCGGCGCTGGGCTGATCTCTTCGAGTGGTAGAGTGAGTCGGAAATGCGCGCCATCTTCGCAACGCAAGCACTCAACGACCCCATTCATCGCAGCGATATATTCGCTCACAATAGCTAACCCAAGCCCATGGCTTCCTTGGTGGTTTCCGTGAACAAAAGGCTGAAACATGGTTTCTTGCAAGGATTCTGGCACGCCAACTCCAGTGTCAAGAATATCTACGATGACATTTTCCAGGCTCTCACGCCAGGCTCGGATGCAGACCGTGCCGGATTCCGTGTAACGCACGGCATTCGAGACGAGGTTGCAGACCGATTGCTGGACAGCGGTTGAAGGCCCGAGCACGCGCGACGACAGGCTTGGTTCGATATCGACAACAATTCGTACATCTTTGTCGTGGGTGGATCCGTGGTGAAGTCGCGCGCAACTTTCCAGGGTGTCCACGAGGTCGAAGCTCTCGGAATCTCGCGTTTCACTTTGCGCCGAGGTCCATTGCAGGAGGCTATCCAGCAAATGAAGCTGATTTTCGACCCCTTTTACGAGACTTCCGACCAATTCATCCTGAACGGCGGGTAGCGCGGTTCCTCTCAAGATTTCCGCCAAACCCGCAATGCCGCCGATTCCATTTCGCAAATCGTGCACGATACGAGCTAAATCCGCCGCTGGAATTGCGCGGTCGGGTGGGAATGACTCGAATGTATTGAACTGAGGTGCCATGGGCGGGGGAACTGCCCTGTGAGGCAGCCCTTCCTTATCGACAGCAAATCACTCACTCTTAAGAGAAAAGTAGCCTGAAGCGGGTGGCCAATTGAGGTATCCTTGCGGCTCGGGTGAAAAACTCGCACTCCCCATGAAAACAGCATTCATTACAGGCATTTCCGGGCAAGACGGCTCCTACTTAGCAGAGCATCTTCTCGATCTTGATTACCGCGTTGTCGCCATGATGCGCCGCTCGGCTACCCAATCGGTGAGCCGCTTTGCGCACATCGCCGACCGCATCGAAATCGTCCATGGCGATCTCCTCGACCAAGCATCTTTGATGCGCTTATTGACGGATTGCCAGCCCGATGAGATTTACAACCTCGCTGCGCAGAGTTTCGTACACGCTTCTTTTGACGAGCCCATTCACACCGGTGAGGTCACAGGTCTTGGCGTGATGCGCATGCTTGAGGCAGTGCGTCTTTGTGCGCCCAAAGCCCGCTTTTATCAAGCCTCATCAAGCGAGATGTTTGGCAAAGTACACGAAGTGCCGCAATCAGAAAATACGCCATTCCATCCTCGTTCGCCATACGGTGTTGCCAAGGTTTACGGCCATTGGGCTACGCTTAATTATCGCGAGAGTTACGATATGTACGCGTGTTCAGGCATTTTGTTTAACCACGAGTCTCCGCGTCGCGGCCTTGAGTTTGTAACACGCAAAATTTCAGATCATGTTGCTGCCATCGTGTGCGGCGAAAAAGATGGTTTAGCGCTAGGCAATTTAGACGCCCAGCGCGATTGGGGTTTTGCGGGTGATTACATCAAGGCGATGCATTTGATGTTGCAGCAAGACGAGCCAGACGATTATGTCGTCGCAACCAACGAGACTCACACGGTTAGAGAGTTTTGCGAAATTGCCTTTGGGCATGTCGGGCTTGATTACAACGATTTCGTTTCCATTGACCCTAAGTATTACCGCCCAGCCGAGGTCGAATTACTTTTGGGCGATGCGACAAAGGCAAAAGAAAAGTTGGGCTGGGAACCTGAAGTCAATTTCCGTGGCCTTGTCGAGATGATGGTTGATTACGATCTAAAACGCCGCATCGACCAAGGCGCAACCTGCCAACGCGGCTCACTTCCTGAGGCGCTGGCCTAGCCCGCCAACTCGCAAGATGTCAGCCATTTGGATTACTGGAGCAGACGGCTTTGCTGGCACATGGTTGCGCCGTTTGCTCGAGTCGCAAGGGCAGCAATGGGCCGCTTTCTGTAGCCCCGGGCGTGAGTCACAGCTGCCAATTGGCAGTTCATTCACGACCATGAATTTGGCTGAAGCCGCGCGCATTCCCTCGGGTGAAGCCGTAGCTGATTTTGATGCCCTGCCTGAGCCTTCTGGCCTGATTCATCTAGCCGCAATCTCGTCACCGCCCGTTTGCGAGGCACACCCATCGCTTGCGCAAGCCGTCAATGTCGCGGGTCCACAGCGTTTCTATGAGTCCGTTCTCAAGCGTTGGCCCGATTGCCCAATCGTGCATGTTTCGTCGGGCCATGTTTACAAGCCCGCTAATCATCCGCTGCGCGAAGACGAGATTCTTGAGCCAGTCAATGTTTATGGCCGCACCAAGCTCGACGGGGAAGCCATGGCGCAAGCATTGAGCAAGAAAGGCCATCGCGTAACGGTTGTTCGTCCATTTAACCACACAGGTGCTGGGCAATTACCCATCTTTGCTTTGCCGAGTTTTGCAATGCGCTTAGCGCAACTCGAGGCCGACGGCGGTGGCGAGTTGCCAGTCGGCTGGCTTGGCGGAGTGCGAGATTTCTTGCATGTCAAGCAGGTCGCTCAAGGCTACCTCGATATCCTCTCCAGCGCTGGCCAAGCCGATTTGGTCAATCTCTGCTCGGGGCAAGGTCAAGTTGTCGGCGATTTATTAGATGGGCTTTTGCAGCGATTTGAAGGCAAGATTTGCTTAAAGCAAGATCAAACTCGTTTGCGAGGTGGCGCCGATGCAGATCAACTCATCGGAGACACAACTCGTTTGCGCGCATTGCTTGGGTATGTACCTGAGCTTGATGTTGATTCTCTTTTAGATGAACTCGTAGCTGATTCTCGAAGCAGAATTCTGGCTGGTGAAGACCTTTCCTCGGCATGAGCTAAATGGCAATCAAACAAAAAATCGCACTCGCCCACGACTTCATGACAGTCGGTGGCGCCGAAAATGTACTCGAGCATATGCACCAACTTTGGCCCGACGCCACGGTTTATACCCTATACCGCCAAGATCGCGAAGTCTTTCGGGGCTGGTCGGTGTGCACATCTATTGCGCAGCCTTTTCTAAGTGGGAAAACGTATCGCTTTCCTTTTCCACTTTACCCTTGGCTCACAAATCGCTTGACGAAACAGCTTGATCCCGAGATTGATTTGTTGCTGAGTTCCTCGGTCTCTTACATGAAAAATGTGGTCATGCCCCCTGGCGTACCCCATATTTGCTACATCCATAGGGCGGCGATGTTTGCTTACGACCGCCAAGAGATGTTTCTTTCGGGTTACCCAGCACTTGCGCGACCATTGTTGCGGTTTTTCTGCAATCGCTTTCGCAAATGGGATCAGCGTTATGCAAAAAACCCAGACCTCTATATCGCAAATTCTCGCTATGTCGCGGCGATGGTGAAGCGCGTTTACAACGCTGATGCGCGCGTGGTTTACCCTGGGGTAGATATCCAGCCTTTCCGTGCAGCTGGCTTGGCGACGAGCCCAGGTGAGTATTATTTTTGTGCCCTGCGACTCGAAGGTTACAAACGCATTGATCTAATCATTGAAGCTTGCAACCAGCTTCAACTGCCGCTAAAGATTGCTGGCAGTGGCCCTTACCGCGGCGAGTTAGAAAAAATCGCTGGGCCCACAATCGAGTTCTTAGGGTTCGTGCCTGATGAAGAGATGCCAGGTCTCTTTGCTGGTGCCAAAGCATTTTTATTCCCATCCGAAGAAGACTTCGGAATTGCGCCCGTTGAATCGCTAGCGGCTGGTCGGCCTGTAATTGCCCTTAACAAGGCCGGAACAGCTGAGACGGTTGTCCACGGTGTGACGGGCGTTCATTTTGCTGAGCAAAACATGGATGACATTATGGGGGCCATGTTGCTAGCCGAGTCAATCGATTGGGACGCCGATGCCATCCGCGAGTCCGCGATTCCGTTTTCGACGGAAGTGTTTAAAGAAAAAATTTCCAAGATCGTTGGCAAATATCTGGCTGAGTGAGCCCTCTGGGCTCACTCAGCGCCGAGCACGATTAAAGTGCAGTGATTTACATCACAGGGTCGATACCCATCTCGGCTAGACCCTTTTTCTCGAAGTTGTCGTGGAACATCCCGCGCAATTTCTCGGCAGCGACATCGTAGGCTTCTTTGTCTTGCCAAGTGTTGCGTGGGTTGAGAATCTCAGCCGGTACGCCCGGGCAAGATGTAGGCATCTGAAGCCCAAAGACGGGGTGGGTCTCAAACCCAACACTATCGAGATCACCATTCAGCGCAGCATCGAGTAGCGCGCGTGTATGGCCAATCGAAATGCGTTTGCCCACGCCGTGGGGGCCACCGCCCCAACCCGTATTTAGCAGGATGCAACGCGTTTCGTGCTGCTCCATTTTTTCTGCAAGCAAGCGCGCATAGACATCAGGCTTTTGAGCCATAAAGGGTGCGCCGAAGCAGGCCGAGAAAGCAGCCTTGGGTTCAGTGATACCGACTTCTGTACCAGCCAGTTTGCTCGTAAACCCACTCGTAAAGTGATACATGACCTCTTTAGGGGTCAAAACTGAAACAGGAGGCAAAACGCCAAATGCATCAGCGGTAAGCAGCACAATCGTTTTAGGATGCCCGCCCTTAGCGCCCGGCATTACATCTGGGTTGCACTCAAGCGCGTAAGAAAAGCGCGTGTTTTCAGTAACGGAAGTGTCAAACAAATCGAGCTCTTGCGGGTCGAGCTCTTCCATCTTGCGACCTGGCAGTGGAGGCACATTTTCAATGATCGTGCCGGCCATTGACATCGCCGCGGCGATCACAGGCTCATCAACTTTGTCGAGGTTAATCAGCTTGGCATAGCAACCACCTTCGAGGTTAGAGACACCGATGCCTGTCCAGGCGTGCTCATCGTCACCAATCAGCTTGCGGGCGGGATCAGCCGAAAGCGTCGTCTTGCCTGTGCCCGAAAGCCCAAACAGAATCGCGCCATCGTCTTGCTGCCCAACATTGGCTGAGCAGTGCATGCTCATCTCGCCCATCTCAGGCAAGAGGTAGTTCATGACCGTAAACATCGACTTCTTGACCACGCCGCAATAATCGGCGCGACCAAGTACCAAACAAATTCGGTTGCGGAAATCTAAACAAGCCAAGCGAGTGCCTACCGTGCCATCGCGCTCAGGGTCGCAATGGAAGGATGGCACATTGAGCATCGTCCAGCGTTTGCCGTCTTCGTCTTGCACACCGTCGATGTCATGCATAAACATGTTGTCGCAAAAAAGCGAGTGTGCGGCGTATTCGCTAACCAATCGATATGGGCGAGCGTAAGACGGATCACTTCCGCAATACACATCTTTGACATAAAGGTGGCGGCCACGGTCGTTGAGGTGGGTAACAACACGCGCAAGGAGGGCCTCGAATTTAGGCCCATCAAATTTTTGATAGTCCGGCTTCCACCAGACGCTGTCTTCGAATTCAGGCCATGCAACTCCAAAGGTATCTTTGACGGGGCGGCCAGTGCAAGTCGGGTCGGTGTAATAAACCAAAGGCCCATCGTCGCCAAGCTTGGTGGGGAAAGCCTTTTGATCATCGTCAGCGCCGTCAAGTCGCACACGACCGCGATCGTTGGCGATGGCCTCGTGGAAAAGCTCTTTCTTGCTGAGGTTTATGCGGAGCTCGAGCCCTTTCAGGCCGAGGAGGTTTTCCAGCTGATGTTGCTGGATGTTGGGGGAGTTGGTGTCAGGCATTGCCGTCTTTTGGGGGACGGTGGCGGAGTTGGGTAAGGAATTCTAACCCCTATCGACCAATTTGGGCAGACGCCTAAATATAAAAAACCAATTTCTGCCCTATCGGGGCATAGCCCGCTTTAAGCCGTTGCTTTCGGACGGTTTTCCGCGTAGCTCAATAGCAAAGCCAACTTGTCGCGCATTTCATTGCGAGACACAATGAGGTCGACCTGCCCCTTGTCTTTCAAAAACTCAGAACGCTGAAAGCCTTCGGGCAAATCTTGGCGAATCGTGTTTTGGATAACCCGCGGGCCGGCAAAACCCACCAAAGCTTGTGGCTCGGCGATGGTCATGTCACAAACCATGGCGAAACTCGCCGTCACACCGCCCGTTGTAGGGTTTGTGAGCACTGAAATCGAAAAACCACCTCGCTCACGATAGTGCTGCAACGCTCCGCAAGTTTTAGCCATTTGCATCAAAGAAATGGCGCCCTCGTGCATCCGCGCGCCACCTGAAGCCGAGAAAATAACCACAGGGATGCCCTTACCCTCGGCCAACTCAACCGTGCGTGCAATTTTTTCACCCACGACTTCGCCCATGGAGCCACCCATGAAAGAAAAATCTAATACAGCCAAAGCAATCGGATGGCCGCCGATTTCACAAAGCCCAGCTAAGCAAGCATCGGCGTTGCCTGTTTTTTCTTGAGCTTTGGCGATTTTTTCCGTGTAGGGAATTGAATCAACAAAACCTAAACGGTCTTTCGGCTGAAGATCAGAAAAATGCTCTTGGAAAGTGCCTGGGTCGGCCGTGATTTCAATGCGTCGCCGCCCGTGCATCGTGTGGTGAAAATTACACTCTGTACAGACCGCCTGATTTTCTTGGAGGTCTTTGGTGTAAATCATCTGAGCACATGCAGAGCATTTGGTCCAGAGACCGCCCGGCATGTCTTTTTTCTTTCTGCGTAGACGCCAACCCATGTTTCCAGTTTAGCGGTGCCGTTTAGCAAGCGCGCGCATCTGAGGTGAGTCTGTCATATTTTCCAATATTTCATGGTGGATTCCCCATCCAGAGGGACTTAACGAGACATGATGTGCACACAGCCCCCCCTCATGGGTGCAGGTCTGGTTTTACTGTTAGCTTGCAGCCCGTCTCCTGGCGGCCTCACCGAGTCTCCGCTCGCAGCAGATATCCAGCCAGCCGCCCCAATTGAATTACGCTTTGGCGTCTACACCGCAGACAAGGCATCCGATATGGTGCGACAGTTCCGCCCCGTCCTTGATGAGCTCGAAAAATCGATGACCGCTGGGCTTGGTGAACGCGTGAGGATTCGGATGGAAATCGCCGTTGATTATGAAAGAGGTCGAGATGATTTACTGTCGGGTCGTGTCGATTTTGCCCGCTTTGGCCCCGCTTCATTTGTTTTGGCACGCGGTGAAAACCCTCATTTGAAGCTGTTAGCGATGGAGCATAAAAAAGGTGAGCGTGTGTTTTGGGGCGTGGTTTGCGTTCCAACCGATAGTTCCGTTCAGTCGCTTGGCGAGTTGCGTGGGCGTCGATTTGCCTTTGGCGATAGCACTTCAACGATCGGGCGGTATCTGGCGCAACAGGCTCTCTTCGAAAACGGTGTATATGCGAGCGACCTTGGCAGTTGGTCCTACCTCGGTCGACACGACATGGTCGGAACTGCTGTCGCGGCTGGGGATTTTGATGCGGGCGCATTGAAAGAGGCCACTTTCAGAAAGCTGGTAGACAAAGGGTTGCGCTTGCGAGAGTTGGCTCGATTCCCTAATGTCACCAAACCTTGGGTTGCGCGGGCCGATATGCCATCAGAAATTGCTGAAGCCCTGAAGCAGGCGCTTTTAGATATGCAAGATCCGATTGCCCTTGAGGCTCTTGGGAAAAGTGGCTTTCTCGAGGCAGAGGCAGCCGATTACGAACCCATCCAACTGGCCATGGAAGCGAGTCAGTCTTTTTTCAAGTCAAGTAAGTAGTCATGCGCACTCACGAAATCAGCGTTGATAAGCACCTCCGAGATGGCACTTGGCGATTGAGTGTGCAGCTCACGATTGCATTGATTTTGGCCGCGCTAGTCGTCGGTTGGACGGCGGGTTTTGTCGTGCGTGAAGTAGAAATGCGACAGTCCCACCGACAAATCAACGCCGATACTCGACAAGCCGTTGAGCTCATCCGTCTCGCCGCCATGGACGCCATCGTTACCGAAGACCGCCCGGTGCTTCAAGAATTGGCCGATGGCCTTTCGACAGCTTTCCCTCATCTGCACCGCTTTATGATTGAAAACGAAGACGGTGATTTACTCGCTAGTTGGCGCGCGTCTCGTGTTGCCAACCGTGAGCAACTCGGAGAACACACTGCTATCGTCGAGCTAAGCGGTGAAGTGTTTGGCCGAGTGCATTTAGTCTGGAATAATTCGGCAACGCTACTTGCTATTCAAAAACATGGTTTATGGTTACAAGTAGCCGTAACGATGACTCAACTTCTGTTGTCTCTAGTGGGTCTATTCTGGGTGCAGCGATTAGGCATTCAACCTCTGCATCGCATCACAAACCGCATTTCAAGCATTGCCGACGGCGAAGAAGAAATGCATGTAAAAGGTCGTATGGCGCGCGAGTTTGTCATTCTGGACGAAGCCGTCGATGACCTCGTCGGTGCTATTCAAGCGCGAAGAATGCGCGAGAGTCAGTTGCGGAAGGCCTTGGCCGACAACGAAGATTTGCGTAGTGAATTAAGAGACACGCATAGCCCGCATAGCAAGAGCCATATCAACGCTGCGAAATAGGTAAGTGCCAGCGACCAAGACATTGGCGCCTGCTTCGATGCATGCAGGTGCCGTTTGGTCGGTCACTCCGCCATCGATTTGGATATCGCCGCTATACCCCCAAGCGCGCAGTTGCCGAACTTTGTCTAAGACCTCAGGCATAAAGCTTTGCCCACCAAAACCAGCGTGGACGGACATCACCAAAATCATGTCGATTTGGTCAAGATAGTCGCGTAAAGGCTCGACTCCGCAAGGCGGGTTAACCGCAACGCCAACGACACAACCTGTTGCTCGATAAGCTTCGAGTGTCGCAGGGAAGTCATCTTTGGCGGCTTCATAATGAAAAGTGAGGACATCCGCACCAGCCTTGGCGTAAATGTCGGCCCATTTTTTGGGCTCGGTAATCATGAGGTGCACATCAAGCGGGATTTGCCCCGAGGCGCGGATGGCTTGAACCACAGGTGGCCCAATCGACAAGTTGGGTACAAAATTGCCGTCCATGACATCAACATGGTGCCAGTCTGCACCAGCCTTTTCCGCCCGCTGAAGCTCATCGGCTAAATGTGCAAAATCACAAGCTAAGAGAGAGGGGGCAATGCGAATGGGGTGGCTCATGGCATGATTCTAGCGCGGGTGGGTGGTATCCTGTGTGCATGAATCCAGCGACCTGGTTAGAGGAATTTAAAGTGTTCTTCCAAGAGCAGCCCATCGTGGGCGCGGTAGCGATGCTTGCGCTTGCTGTGCTTTTCCTTTGGCTTTTCAAAAAAGCAATTAAGGCATTGCTCGTCGGCTTGATTGTCTTGGCCGTTTTGATTTTGGCTTCATATTTTTTCTACGACGAGGCCAAGACCGAAAAAGCCGTCCGCCGTGGTGCTAGCGAAGCTGCTGAAAAAATCGAAGATGGCGCCGAATTTGTTGAAGAGCAATTTCAGCGGGCCGCCGAAGATGCGGTTGATAAAGCAACCGACTAGTTTCTCAAATTGCGCAACAGATTAGTTGTCGTCAAGCGCAGCAAAGCCGGGCAGCGTTTTGCCTTCGAGCATTTCTAGGAACGCGCCACCACCGGTTGAGATGTGCGTGACTTGATCCGCTAGACCGTTTTGTTTAATCGCAGCGACCGAATCGCCGCCGCCAATCACGGATGTGCAATCTGAGTCGGCAAGAGCTTGCGCAATGGTTAATGTGCCGCCGGCAAATGCGGGCATTTCAAAAACACCCATTGGGCCATTCCAGACCACGGTGCCAGCCGCCGCAGCACGAGTCGCAAATTGAGCCTGAGTCACGGGACCAATGTCGAGCCCCATGTAACCGTCAGGGATGCCCCCTTCAACCACCTGAGTCTGAGCATCGGCGGCAAAACGGTCAGCCGCAATATGGTCTGTTGGCAAGAGCAAGTCGACACCCAGCTCGTTTGCTTTCACCAAGATAGCCTTGGCTGTTTCGATGCGCTCTTGCTCAAGCAACGAGTCGCCAATGGCAATGCCTTGAGCCGCTAAAAAAGTGTAGGCCATGCCGCCGCCAATCAAAACGGCATCAACTTTGGGCAATAAATTCTCGAGGATGACAATCTTATCGCTCACTTTCGCGCCACCAATAATGGCGACAACGGGGCGTTTGCCATTGCCAAGGACGGCATCAAAAGCATGAATTTCTTTTTCAAGGAGCAACCCCGCAACGGCAGGTTTGACAAGCGCAGGTACGCCCGCCATTGATGCGTGTGCGCGATGACAAGTGCCAAACGCATCATTGACATAGATGTCGGCGTATTGCGCTAGCGCCGCTGAAAAAGCAGAATCGCCACTTTTTTCACCCGCATCAAAGCGAAGGTTTTCAAGAAGCAAAAGCTCACCTGGTTTCAAGGCCGAAACTTTTGCTTGAGCATCAGGGCCAATCGTGTCGTCTGCCGCGTGGACGACAAACCCATTAAGTAAAGTGGCCAAATGAGCCGCGACGGGGGACATCCGTAACTCTTCTTTCACTTCGCCTTTGGGCCGACCGAGATGAGAGGCCACGATGACGGCAGCACCCGCTTCGAGCAGGAATCGCAAAGTGGGCAGGGCAGCCTGGATGCGTGTGTCATCGGATACAGCGCGTTGGCCATCAGGGCTGAGGTCAGTGAGCGGCACATTGAAATCAACACGCACAAATACTCGTTTGCCTGCAGGTTCGATGCTCTGCAGTGTTTTTTTGTTGAGGCTCATGGCGGTCTCTTGAAGAGCAACTAGGCTTGGTAGCCGAGCTTGTGAAGGCGAGCAATCAAATCAACGACGCGGCTGGAATAGCCCCACTCGTTGTCATACCAAGTGATGATTTTTACGGTGCGACCCATGGTAGTCGTCAACGGGCTGTCAAAAATCGAAGAGGACGGGTCGCCAACGATGTCGCTCGAAACAAGTGGCAGCTCGCTGTATTTGAGGTAGCCCTTCATTGAGCCTTCGGCGGCCGCACGGATGGCTGCGTTGACTTCAGCAGCAGTCACTTCGCGATCGACCACGCAAGTGAGGTCAACGCATGATCCATTTGCGACAGGCACGCGCATAGCCATGCCATCAAGTTTGCCGGCGAGCTCAGGCAGCACTTGCCCAACCGCGCGGGCAGCACCCGTTGTTGTCGGGATGATATTCATTGCGCAAGCACGAGCACGACGCAAATCTTTATGGCGTGCATCAAGAACATTCTGCGATGCCGTGTAGGCGTGAATCGTGGTAATCAAACCATGATCAATCCCGAAAGCATCATGAATCGCTTTGGCGACAGGTGCGAGGCAATTAGTCGTGCAGGATGCGTTTGAAACAATCCGATGCCCAGGCTCAAGGATGTCGTCATTGACCCCCAAAACAACCGTGGCGTCAATTTCATCTTTTGCCGGCGCGCTCAAGACGACTTTTTTGGCACCAGCTTCGAGATGCTTTTCAAGAAGCGAGCGGGAACGAAAAGCGCCGGTGCATTCAAGCACGATGTCAACTTCAAGCTCGCCCCAGGGCAAGTCAGCTGGGTTGCGCTCTTTGACGACATGGAATTTATGGCCATCGACGGTCATGCTGCTTTCGTCGGCCGTAATCTCGTTTCCGAAGCGGCCATGCATGGTGTCGTAACCCAAAAGATGGGCGCGCGTTGCAGGATCAGCGCTGGAATTCACGGCGACGACTTCAAAATCATCGCTAGCAAGCATTTGACGGAGGGCTAGGCGACCGATGCGGCCGTAGCCGTTGATGGCAACTCTGGGGGTAGACATTTTTGGAATTGTGATTTTCCGGTTGAAGCTGAGGGGGGAAGCAGGCAATTTTAGGTCAGAAATGACATCTTCGTCACCCCTTTTCACGACTGTTTGCAAAGAAGTTAAATCTGCTCTTGACGGGGCAGGTGGCAGTGGGGCTTTACTCGCTTGCTCAGGCGGTGCGGATTCCATGTTTTTAGCGCATGCTTGCCAAAGTCTGGCGACTCGCGGGGGGGCAGAAAGCAGTGATCCGGATGGTCAAAATCATCCATCGATCTTTGCGCGCGTGGTGGATCATGGCCTCAGGCCTGAGTCGTCGGCAGACGCTGAGCGCGCCGTGGAGTTGCTAACCGATATGGGCTACGACGCAAAAGTGTTGCGATTGGCGCATCCGGCCGGCAAGAATGAGGCGGATTGGCGACGGTTTCGCTACCAGCTCTTAGCAGACGAGGCCCTGATACTAGGCGCAAGCCTTGTGTTAACAGCTCACACTGCAGATGATTCTGCCGAGACGATTCTGATGCGCCTGATGCGTGGCACGGGCATTCGAGGTTTAGCCGGGATTCCAGCTCGACGCAGTTTGGCCCAGGGCATTGATCTTTACCGCCCGATGCTTCATTTGCGAGCGGATGATGTTCGAGAAGCCCTCGTTGATGCTGGGCAAGAGTGGGTCGAAGACCTCAGCAATGCAGACTCGACCGTTGCCGTTCGAAATTTCCTGCGGCACGAAGTCATGCCAGGGTTGGAGCATCTGGCCACGGGCGACCCCATTTTGGCCTTGAATCGCCTTGCCGCCGAAGTCGAAGACTGGCAAGAGAGTTTGGGCGATTTGCTGCTCCAAGCCGAGACCGACTGGAGGGGGCTCCCGAGTTACTTGCGGCGGCAGGCTGTCGCTAAGCACTTAAGAGACCTGGGCGAAACGGTGTCGCCCACACGCCTGCTCAATCTTGAAGGTGCGCTCGCCCGTAACGGTTCAGCCGCCATAAACGAAACCCACCGCCTAAGCATTTCAGGCGGTGGGTTATCGTTGCGAGCGCGGTGAGTATTGCCCTCGCAAGAGCCTAAATTATTCAACAGGCCAGAATGGAGTGTTGGGCAAAACTTCGATATTCGAAAACAGTGCAACTGATTCATCACTCGCACGGATGGCAAAGCTACCCGTTAATTTTTCCGGTTTGAATTGCTCAGGGAAGGCAACGGGGTCATTTTCATCAATAGTGATAAAGCCAAGCCCATTTTTGTCGACCTGAAGCGAGAAGTCCATTTTGTAAAGCCCATTATCACCGCCTTCGAATGCCATGCCGCCATGGAAACTTGGCTTATAAATAGTGCTGCCGGAGTTGAAATCAGACACAAGAGTAACTGTGTAGAATTCAACAATTTTATCCTCATTTTGTTTGCGGCCTAGCAAGTTGAAACCGACTTGCGGGTTGCCGCGTAAACCAAAGCCGAATTGCATGCCCGCACCGTATTCGCCTTCCCATTCGGCGGTGCCACGAATGCTGTAAGGCAGAATCAAATTGGCGACACCGTGATCGCGGCAAATCAATTCGGCGGATGCGCCGCCGGGAGGATTATTTAAGAGCACACCGTTGGCTTGATAGCCAATAAGCTCTTCTGTGCCATCACGGCTGACGACATTGTCTTGAGCGGAACCTTGGAACACTCGGCGCCACATGCGCAAGTCTTGATCTGCCGCCTCAGCGTAAGTCTGGCTTGCCTCTAAGAGTGTGATTTGCTCTGAATCAAAGGCTCTCAAAGCGTGCGATGCAAACAAGGAAGCCAAGATTGGGTGGTGGGCGTCGACAGCGGTATCCATGAGAGTTTCGATATTTGCGGCAGCGTCTTTTGTCGGGCCGCAGTATTCCTTAAGGATTTTCCCGCCACCATTTTCTTTGAGCCAGGTTTCGGCTTCTGCAAGCTCTTCGAGCTGATTTGCTTCCCAGAGCAATTCCCAGCGCCTTGTCATCCAGTAGACCGCTTCGCCTTCTTGCTTCTCGCCAAGATAAGCATCAGCGAGTAAACCATAAGTTGTGGCATTGTTGATCCGCTTGGCGTCAGCTTGTTCGGCAACAACTCGCGCGCGCTCAAAATCACCGACGGCAAGATAGCCACGCGCTCGTGCTTGCAGGAAATAAGCAAAGGCAGGCCCAGCTTCCATTTCGTTGTAAAGTGCCGTTGTGTAGAGTCTCCAGCGCCTTTCGAAGGCCTCCCAGTTTTTGATGTCAGGGTCTTCAATCTCATCGACGAAGTATTTTTTCGCGATTTCAAAGGCATACTCTTTATCGCCTTTGCACCCGCGCTTGCTGAAATGACGAAGGTATTTCAGATAAGCCTCACGGTAAACCAAACGACCGGGCTTCCAGGTTTCTTTGAAGTCGTCAGTTAAGTCATCAAGGCCAGTCAGCGCAACGCCGACTCGGCGGTCGTGCTCTTCGTAGTTGAGCAAAAAGTAAACAAGTGACCACGCATAAGAATAGTAGTGACCCTCAAAACTGAGCATGCCTGTCTCGTCCGCGCCAACATTGCGGATATGCGAAATCATGTCATAGAGACTGTGCTTGGTTGGTGAGTGCTCAATCGACCACCATTCTCTGAGGCGATGTTCCGCAGGAGCATTTTTAAGAATCGTGCCGTCAGCTTTAATGACGCAACCTTCGAAATAAGATGATGTGCCTTCGTTTAACCAAGTGGGGGTGATGTGGTTGTCGTTCGTAAGCAAAGTCATAAATTGGTGACTTGCTTCATGGAATAAAGTGCGCCAAATGTCGATTTGGTTGCCACCGTAGTCATAAGTGAAAACGGATCGTTGGCCAGCTGTCCAGTAGCCCCTCGCATCAACCGTTTTGCCGTGCCACTTGGCAGAGGCCTTGTCGAAATCGCCACGGTTTTTCATGCAATACACGGTTGCCTTTGCACTCTTTTTATAATCGTAAACCCAGCGATAAAATTCATTAATCTCATCCATTGCGGCAGCGGCTGTTTCTGCAAATTGCCAAGAGATGTTTGTGAATATTTTATAGTGTTTTGTCTTGCGCTCAAAGCCGTTGTCCCAGGCCGAGTGCTTTGCGTTTTGTTTGTCGAGCCAGCGCTTTGATTTACGGCGAATAGCGGCCGCTGCAAACGCGCCACCGCTCACCTCGTTACCCGCCTTTTTGATGAGCTTGCCATATTCTTTGTTGAGCTTGCTGTCGGAAGGGTGCAAGCCAATCAACTTGTCTAAGAAATGCCCCGCTAGGCGGTATTGCTTACTCGATTTTGCTGAATTGGCTGCCTTGTAAACGGTGCTTTCCCAGTCTTGTAAGGTTTTGGCCTCAGCGTTCCAGTCGGGGTAAAACTCATCGAGTTCAGCAGCTAAAGCCGCGGCTTCTTTGGTCGGCCCATCGTAATAAAGAGACCAATACTGCCACTTCGCCCAGCGCAACTCAGCCTCAAAATCGCCGTCAGCTTTGGCGATTTCTCGCATGACGCCATAGCCTTCGCGGCTATAGGGCACAACCGCAAGAGTGCGGGATGCTGAATCCCAGGCTTTGTCTAATTCGCCTGCTTGAAGAAATTGCCGCGCTTGGTCAAAGTTGACTTCTTCCTGGGCTGCAGGAAGAAGTGACGAAAACGAAAGCGCGAAGAGTAGGGAGGTCAGAATGCGACGCATCGCCGCTCAGTCTACAATTTTGTAGGGACGCCTTGCTATTCCTGATGGCTAGCTTCAGCAATCCAGCCAATTTGCTTCACTTGCTTTGAGGTGAAGTCATAGCCTTTCGACAAGAGCCAATCCAGTACGGTGTCAAGCGGCACAGACAACCCCATATGGGTGATGACCTGTGGGCGTGAAGAACCATGCGTGTAGATTTTGGTGAATACACCAATCAGTTCGTGGGTCTCGGCCAAGAAAATACCGCCGCCAGAGTTGCCGAAATAGGCTGGGCTGGACAGCATCCAGTGGTCGACGCCATCGACATCCCACGAGGTGCGGCTAATTTCGCCGCGTGTGGCTTGCGCGGCAGTCCCGAGTGGGCAGCCTACAGTGTAGATATCCGAGAAAACTTCAATATCGCTCATGCGACTTGATGGCGCAAGGCGGGCTGGTTGGCCTAGGTCGAGATATGTATCAATTCTGAGCAGGGCCAGATCTGTTTTGAGATCCTCTTCAATCATGTGTGCGGTGGCGTAGGTCGCTTTGCCATCAACGGCATCAAAGCGCACTTCTACATCATCTCGCAAGGTCGCGCCGCTTCGCGAACCCAAAATGTCTCGAATCACATGGTAGCAGCTCAAAGCGAGGTAATAAGAGCCCTTTTCGTCCTTGCCTTTGTAAACCAACACGCCACTGCCAACAGCTCCTTCGCCGGAGAGTTGGAAAACAGGGCTCAGAATGTCGCGGACCAATGCCGAGCGACGGGCTGCAGGAGAATGTGCTTTTGCCGAAGCTTCTTGTGCAGCGGTTCGAGCAGCTTCACGAGCGACTAACTCGCTTTTTAAGTCTGCGAGACGGGTTGAAGTCACATCGACTTTGTCGTCGGTTTCTAAAACTCGCTGATCGATTCCATAAGTCTCCTGCCAGAGTTCCCCCTGGCCTGCGCGGAGAGATTCAATCTCGGCTTGCAAACCTCGCAGCTCTTTCCCCTGCGTTTTAATGCGGGTAGTTGCGATGTCGGCGAGTGGCAGAGCGGAAAGGAGGACAGAAGCAACCACAGCGATGGTTGCTCCCCAAGCGGCTAGTTGGGCGGTTTTCACATCTTGTTTATCGGGCGTTGAGGCTTAAATCCTAAATCCTAGGCGGACAAAATTGTAAGTGTTGCCGAGGCAACGACTTACGCATCCGTCAGATGCTGACAAAATACAGTTAAAATACATAGTTCATGAACTTCGCCACAATCGACGAGTCCGTTCAAGCCATTGCCGAGGGGCGTATGGTCATCCTTGTTGACGACCCCAAACGCGAAAATGAAGGCGATTTGGTGATTGCTGCTGAAAAGTGCACACCTGAAATCATCAACTTCATGCGAAAAGAAGCGGGTGGTCTGATTTGCCTTGCTCTTGATGGTGCGATTTGTGATCAGTTGGGCTTGCGCGCCCAGGTCGCAGACAACACATCAAGTATGGGCACGGCTTTCCTTGAATCGATTGAGGCGCGTCAGGGTGTGACGACAGGCATCTCTGCCGCTGATCGCTCGCACACCATCTTGACGGCACTCAAGCCTGATGCGGTTCCAGAAGATTTAGCGCGTCCGGGGCATATGTTCCCTCTGCGGGCGCGAAAGGGTGGCGTTTTGGTGCGCCCTGGGCAGACTGAGGGCTCGGTTGACTTGGCTCGACTTGCTGGTCTCCGCGCGGGTGGCGTCATCTGCGAAATCATGAATGACGACGGCACCATGGCGCGCATGCCTGAACTAGAGGTTTTCGCCAAAAAATACGATATGCCTATTGTCACGGTTGAGGCTCTTATTGAGTACCGCCGCCGCCGCGAGCGGTTGATTGACCGCCGGGTTCAGGGCGTCCGTATGCCGACTCGTTATGGTGATTTTACGGCACATCTTTATACGGCTCTTAATGACGATAAAGAGCATGTCGCGCTGACTTTTGGTTGGTCTGATGCGCCAGACGGCGACAATGTGCCGTTTGAAAAGCTCGAAGAATCAGTCACCGTGCGGGTGCATTCTGAGTGCTTGACGGGCGATGTTTTGGGCTCTGCCCGTTGCGATTGTGGTCAGCAACTTGACGCGGCAATGCAGCAAATTGCGAGCGATGGCAAAGGGGTGTTGCTTTACATCCGCCAAGAGGGGCGTGGCATTGGGCTTGAGGCTAAATTGCGAGCCTATCAGCTGCAAGACCAAGGCTTTGACACCGTTGAGGCCAACGAAAAACTTGGCTACCCCGCTGACATGCGGAATTACGGCACTGGCGCTCAGATTTTGAGCGATTTGGGTGTGCGCCGCATGCGCTTGCTGACGAATAACCCTAAAAAGCTCACTGGGCTAGCAGGTTATGGGCTCGAAATTACCGAGCAGGTTTCATTGCAGGTCGAGGCTGGCGAGCACAATTGCACCTATTTGCGCACTAAGCGCGACAAAATGGGGCATATTCTTCCGCATCTTGAGCATTAGCGGCGTAAAACTGGGGTGTGCCGGAAGTTCTCTACGCTTCCTGCCGTCAATAACCTGTGGCTCAACCCTTGGCAAAAATGCAACCTAACCCTGACGACCGCTCCGATTGTGGTGCTGCGTCTGGTGCTGGTGCCCGCGCGAATCGGGCAGGTGCACAGAGGCTTGACGATTTATTTCGCGAGTATTCGGGCAAGATTTACGGTTTGGCTCTGCGATTGGGGCTTGATCGCCAAGAGGCCGAAGATGGCGTGCAAGAGGTTTTTTTAAAGGTTCAGCGGCGCATTGGCACTTTTCGCGGTGAGGCCGCACTTTCGACTTGGCTTTACCGGGTGGCGATTAATACTTTGCGCGACCATCGCCGCAAGACCGTTCGGCAAACGCGGCCCGTGAGTTTTTCGCTTTTGGCAAGTGGTCGCCCTGACGATGGCGACGGCAGCGCTTCTCCAAGCGGCCCTGATTTCGAAGACGAGCGTCGAGATGCCCAGAGTGCCGAGATGGCCGAAGTCCACGAACGCTCCATTCTTGTACGAGCCGCCATGAATCAACTTTCACCCAAGTTTCGCGAAGCACTCGTTTTACGCGAGTTAGAGGGCATGACCTATCGCGATATTGCGCGCGTCCTCGATGTCGCGCAGGGCACCGTTGAATCACGGATTCACCGTGGTCGTGTGAAATTGGCTCAAATCCTAAAATCCATTCAAGAGGCATTATGAACGACCCCTGCAAAAAATGGCTTCCGCGTTTGATGGCCTGGTTTGATGACGAGGCTTCTGAGCTTGACGCCAAAGAAGTCCGCGCGCATTTGCTTGATTGCGCTCCTTGCCGCGCGGCCGTGCAAAGTTGGCGTGAGCTGCGGTTAGATCTGAGTTTGTTGCAGCCAGACGAGCCTACAGAAGAGGTGCTTGAGCGCATGGCGTGGCGTTTTGAAGAGGGGCTTGCGGATGAAATTCATAGCACTTCGACGGCCTTGCGTTGGTGGGGCCGGCTTGCGGCTGCATTGATGATTGGTTTAGGTGGGCTTTTAATCGCCGAGCGCACAGTGATGCCATTGGCCGGAACGGTTGAGGCGAGCACGCCCCGAGAAATTGAAGAGGCCGTCCAAGAGATATTGCAACGGCCGGTCGAATTGATGCCTTTGGCGCCTGAGCGCCCCGTGCCGAGCGGTCGATGAAGCAAAAGATATTCTTCTTGGCCGCGGTGACTTTCATAGCTGGCCTTTTCGCGGGCATGCTGCTTGAGCGTCGTCTAGCGCCTGCGCCTGAGGGCCCTTTGCCGATTGATTTGGCGGCCTATGTCACCGCGATGTCGTTTGCGGCAGATTTATCGACCGACCAAGTGGCTGATTTGCGTATCCTGATGCGCTACTACGATGGTGAACGCAATCGTTTACTTGACACCCAGCGACAACAGATTGCTCCCGAGTGGGCAGACCTTGATTTGCGCTTTGAAACCTTAATTCGCAACCGTATTTTGCAACCTGAGCAGCGCGCTCGCTTTAAGACAATGGAAGCGGCGCTCCCGGCTCGTTAATCTAGTGCAACACCATGGCAAAGAGCCTCGGAATTCGATTACAACCAGACGGTTATGCATTTGCTCTGCTTGACGGCAGCAGCAAAAAGTTTACCGTTTCATCCTGCGGCTCAGGTGATCTGAGCCCAGCGGCTGCAACCCCTGAAACTTACGGGGCCGCCCTTGCGCGTGCCTGGAAAGAAACAGGCGGCAAAGCCGATAAAATTACAATTTGTGCGCCGGCGCTTGGTTCGGTTTTGCGTGAGATTGCGGTCCCATTTTCAGACCGCGACAAAATCATGCAGGTGCTCAAGTTCGAGATTGAGAGCGAGCTGTATCACATTGATATTGATGATGTCGTTTGTGACTACATCGAGCTTCAAGACGACCGCGCCACGACAAGCTTGCTGACGACTTCCATGCCTAAGTCGACCATTGAGCAAGCCATCGATATCGCCGAAGCTGCGGGTTTTGATGCTCAGTTTGTGCAAGTCGAGCACGGCGCCTTTGTCGCTGCGATTGGGTCGCTTCCACAAGATGATTCTGCTGCGCCAACGGGTTATTTGCATATTGGGTCAAGCAGCTGCTTACTCGTTGTGATGGCCAGTGATGGTCCAGCAGCCGTTCAAGTTTTTCCTTTTGGATGGCGCGATTTAGATGCAGCCGAGCCTGATGGCGCACTTGAAATTGTTGTTGATGATGGGGCTGACACCGGCGACGATGCCGACACTGGCGATCAAGATGCCGATGAGTCTTCTGCCGATACAGAGCCGACGGTCTTCCTTGGCAAGGTGCCACAAGGCAGCGGTCAATCCTTTGAGACCGTTTGCGAATTGGCGACCCCTGAATCGCTCGAGGCCTTCCGCAAGCGTTTGGTTACAGAAGCTCGCCGCGCTTTGTCGGCCTTCTCCGGAATGTTGAGCGGCTTCTATTTACTGGGCGATGAAATCCCTGGTTTGGCTGAGCAATTTGAGGCGCGCATGGGGCTTGCAGTTGGCCCACTTGATTTAGGGCACGCAACCGCAGACGGTACGGCTCCTTGCCCGATTGCTTTGGGCGCCGCTCTAAGTAGCCTTGACTCTGGCGTCGGCAAAATGCAGTTCCGCCAAGAAGAATTCGTCTTCACTCAAGGCCTTGATCGTGTCGAAGGTGCTTTGACCTTGGCTTTGGTTGGCCTACTCGCCTTCTTGCTCATGGATTTAGCGGTTCATGTCAAAAAAGCCGGTGCGCGACAAGCCGATTGCGAAGCGGTTTTTCAGCACGCAGTCGCCAAAATTGAGCAACTCAACGAGACGCTTGATGATTCGAGCCCCAAAAATTGGTTTGTGCGCACAAATTTTGACGGCAGTGTTGTCGCCGAAGAGTCGCGCATCCTTAAATTGTCTGGTGGCGTTTCAGTCGCTGAAAAATCATTCAATACATTGGTGGGCGAAGGCGATCTTGAGATGCCTCACTCCTGCCTTGAAGCTTGGCGTTTGGTGCTCAACACCCTCGAAGAACAGCTCGGCGAATATTCCGATCGCTGGATGCTCGAGAGTCTGACTTTTTCGGCACAAGATTCCAGCCGCAACGAAGATGCGCATGTCTTAACAAAAATCGGAGTTACGGTCTTTGGTGATGACATCCGCGCGACGGAAAAGTTTCAAGACTTGATTGCCGCGCTGAATCAAAAAGAGTGGGCCATGGGCTCAGCCCAAACGGGCAGTCTTGAGGCTGCTGATATTGCGGGTGCGCGTACAGGCGTCATCCAAGTCCAGGTTTCTACAGCCCTTGCTCGGAAGGTTGACGCATGAGTACCCGACAAACACTTTACCTTTTGATGGTTCTTGTCGCTGCCGCTTTGGGTGGCCGCTTCTGGGCGGTCGGCAACTATGAGCGCTGGGAAAATGCACTTTCGACTCATAAAGAAAAAGACAAGCAGATTTTCGAATCGGTCGAAGACCTTGTTGTCCGTCGCAGCAAATTTTCGATTGCTGATGGTGAGCAAGGCTTTTTGACACACTTTCAAAAGCAGGCTCATAACGCACGCATGGGTTCGGTCACGACCAAGCCAAAGTCGCGAGAGCGTAGTGGCTGGGTCGATAAAACTTTCACGATTGAATTCGAAAAAGAAGACGCGCGATTCCGCCGTTCTCAGATTGTCAATTTCCTGTTTAATGCCGAGGGCTTAGTGCCACGCATGCGGACGACATCCTTGTCGCTGCGGCCGGCCTCAGGAGGCAAACGGTCTAAGCAAATCCCGAGTGGTGCTGAGCGCGAAGATGATTGGCGCATCACTGATTTGGTCTTGACGCAGCGGTCTCCGCGGTCAAAAAATTAGTTGTAGAGCACCAAGCCGATGACGCTTGCCCAACCAAGGCAAGTGGCAATCATCGGGCCATCGAGCGTGGCGATGAGCTCGGGTCGTTGGCCTTGGTCACGCCTGAAGACCAAAAAGAGGTAACGCATCAGGCCGTAGAGAACGAATGGGATGGTCCAGACCATGCCCGGCTTGCCACCTGCACCTTGCGCAACCATGATGCCTGCCGACCCCATCGCCTGCCATGGAAGCAGCGTGTAAAGCGTGTAAGTCACGAGGGTTGTGGTCGCCATGATCCCGATGAGCATCGTGGTGACTTCTTCGGGGTAGTCACTCAGGATGGGGCGTTGCTTTATTTTGTCTGCGTCGCTTGCTGCGACTTCTGCGCGGCGTTTGCACAAGGCTAGAAAAAGTGCAATCTGAACAGTGCACGCAATGAGCCAAGGTGAAATCAAAACACCCAATGCCCAGGCACCTGCGAGCACGCGCAGCAGGAAGCCCGTCGCAATGCAAAACACATCTAACAAGACCACATGCTTGAGTTTGAGCGTATAGCCAATCTGCAAGAGCAAATATAAGCCGATAGCTGCGGTTGCCCCCGGGATATGGCCGCCAAGCGCACCCGGCCCAGGCTCTTGGTAAAACGCGCCTGCTCCGAGAGCAAGGATTGCCAACACCGCTGAGGTCGCTAAGGCAAGTGGTAGAGAAACAGCACCCGATGCAATGGGCCTGTTTTTTTTCTGGGGATGATGCCGGTCTCGGTCGCGGTCAAGCACATCATTGAACAGGTAAACCGCAGAGGAAATCATGCAAAAACGCACAAAAGTAAGTGCCACGGCCACCAAGGACGCTTCTTGCAAAGCCTGACCCGAAAAGACGAGGCCTGCAAACACCACGGCATTTTTGAGCCATTGGCGCGGGCGGAGACTGCGGATGAGAGGCGGCATGAAGGAAGAATACGATATGGCGGGAGGAGATTCTTTCTTTTTGCACCAAGCTCAATCAAGCTAGGGGGTGCAGCGGCCACCATGCGCGGATGGCAAAGCGAGTGCGATGGTAGGCGCCGACTCGCGGCGGGTGGCGGAAGACATCACGGGATGGTTTCTCGACTCCGCGGAGAAGTCGATCGGCCCTCAAAATGGCGGCCCGCAACCCGCGCGCCATTCGATCGCCCACGCGCTCGCAAGTTGGGCGGCCGTCTTCGAGAAGTTGACGAGCCCAAGCGCATTCTTGAGCTAGGAAAGCCTGGACGGCGGGAGTGTAGATACCGTCCATCAGCTCTTCGCGGGTGAGACCTGCTTTTTCGAGGTCTTCGAGCGGGAGTAGCAGGCGGCCAGCCGTGAGCGCGCGTGGCAAATCAGTAAGGATGCGCGTGAGGGCAAAGCCGCAGGCGAGTCGTTCGGCGGGCGCAAGGGTAGCTGCGTTGTCGCGCTCGGCAAGGGAGAGTGCGAACCGCGCCATGACAGATGCCCGCGGGTGAAGCCAAGCGAGCAAGTCGCCCCGGGTTGCGGGAGACTCAGGCGGTGCCGAGCGCATGAGTTGGGTCGCCGAGCGCACAAGCTTATGGGGGATTTCCCCAGAGGTGACACTTGCCCAAGTCGCAAGCATCAGGGGGCCATCAGGCCGCCCACGCAGCATTTCTTCGATTGCTGCTTCGAAATCAGCACCCCCCTCGGTCGCTGGGCCAAGGAAAAGGGCCAACAGAGGGTCGAGAGCCCGAAGTAGACCGCGCGGCATCAAAACAGGCCCTGGGTACAACTCGCCCGTCAACTCGCGAGCGGTGCGAGTTGCGAATTTGGAAGCGTGGCCGAAGTTCATGGTTGAGTGGCTGAGACAGATGCGGGTTTTGTGGCGCATGGTCGTTGTTTCCCATGCCCTGAGCTATCACAATAGAAGCCACTGTGCCTATGACCAAGCCTGAAGCCCATACATCCGTGTCCGCTGCCGAGGAAGCCGTCTTCCTTGCGCATGATTTGCGGAATTTATTAACTACGGTTCAAGGGCATGCCGATTTGCAGTTGGCCGCTCATGCGAGCGATCAGGGCTTGGCGCGTAGCCTTGATGCCATTTCAGTCGCGGCGGGTCGGGCGGCTGCATTGTGTGATGGTTTGCTGGCCTGCGCCGCCGCCGAGCGTGAAGAGGCATCGTCCTTCACCTTGGGCGAGCTGGTCAATAGCGCTGTTTGCGTTTTCGCCAGCCGCTGCGAAGACCCCGTAACTTTGACTCGCGATTCCGATGAGAGCATTTCGGTGGTTGGGCGGCGGATGGCGCTCGAGCGTGCATTGCTCAATTTGCTCTGGAACGCGCATGATGCCTCCACAGGCTCCGCTGAAATCGAGATTTGCTGGGGCGCGGCTGTTTCAGATGGCAGCGGAGCGGCTTGGCTCGAGGTCCGCGATCGTGGGTGCGGTATCCCTGCTGGCGGATTGGGCGATTTGATTCAGGCCTTTCGCTCGACAAAGGCCTCTGGCGGCGAGGTTCGCGGCCTGGGTTTGACCTCGGTTTTAGAAGCGATGGCTTTGCAGGGCGGCGGCTTGACGGCTCGCAATCGTGCCGATGGGCAAGGCGCTTGTTTCCGCATGGTTTTTGCGGATGAGTGAAACATTAAGAAAAGACAATAAGTAGGCGTTTTTCTTAGGCGAATGTGAACTAAAATACGCATTCCTGTGGTTGTCTTTCGTGCAACCGTAGCCCCAACAATTACCTCCGATGCTCTTAAGTGGTTTCAATACCACAACTTAAGCATGAGTGAACAAACTCAAGAACGCAAGCTTGAATCCCTCGAGGATGTCGTCATTCGCTTTGTAGGCGATTCCGGTGACGGCATGCAGCTCACCGGCAAGCAGTTCACCGATACCTCCGCCATGCTCGGCAACGACTTGGCGACCTTCCCTGACTACCCATCTGAGATTCGCGCCCCTACCGGCACGCTCTATGGGGTGTCTGGTTTTCAGTTGAGATTCGCCTCGCGTGATATCCATTCGCCAGGTGATTTGCCTGATGTGATGGTCGCCATGAACGCGGCTGCATTCAAGATGAACATCGCCGACTTAAAAAAGGGCGGCATCTTGATTGTGAACATCGGCAACTTTACCGAGAAAGATTTGGCCAAGGCTGAATACGACAGCAATCCGCTTGACGACCCAAATCTGCACGAAGAATATGTCTTCGTACCGGTTGATTTGAATCAACTCACGCTCGATGCAACGGCTGAGAGTGGTGTGTCTAAAAAAGATGGCTTGCGCTGCAAAAACTTGCTGGCGCTTGGCATGCTTTATTGGATTTTCTCGCGTTCGGCTGAGACGACCGAAAAATGGCTCAACAAGAAATTCGCGAAAAAGCCTGAAGTCCTAGCGGCAAACTTGGCCGCACTGAAGGCGGGTTCGATTGTTGCTGAAAACCTCGAGGTTTTCCAAGCTGGCCGCTACGAGGTCAGCAAGGCGACTTTGCCCAGCGGCACATACCGCAACATCATGGGTAATGCGGCGACCGCCATGGGCTTGGTCGCGGCTTCTCACTTGTCTGGCAAAAAGTTGTATTTGGGTTCTTACCCTATTACGCCGGCGACTGACATCCTTCATGCTCTTGCTAAGTACAAGAATCATGATGTGGTTACTTTCCAGGCCGAAGACGAGATTGCGGGCATATGTACTGCAATTGGTGCTTCTTTTGCGGGCATGATGGCTGTGACAACGACTTCTGGCCCAGGTTTGGCGCTTAAAGTTGAGGCGATGGGTTTGGCCGTGATGGCTGAGCTGCCGCTGGTCATTGTTAATGTTCAGCGTGGCGGGCCTTCAACAGGGATGCCGACTAAAACCGAGCAATCTGATCTGATGTTTGCGATTTTCGGTCGCAACGGTGAAGCGCCCATCCCCGTGATCGCGGCACAATCGCCAAGTGATTGCTTCCATGCAGCCATCGAGGCTTCTCGCATGGCCATGACTTACATGACGCCTGTCATTTTGCTGACTGATGGTTACTTAGGTAATGGCGCTGAGCCGTTCCTTGTGCCTGATGTGAGTGAGCTTGAGCCTTTCCCGATTACCCATCCAACTAGCGCTGATGCCGAGGGCTTCCAGGCTTATTACCACGATGAGCGTGGGGTGCGTCCGTGGGCGTTGCCTGGCACGCCGGGTTTAGAGCATCGCGTTGGCGGTCTCGAAAAGCTTGATGGCTCGGGTGTGGTGAGTGGCGATGCTGATAATCACCAGCACATGGTTTTGTTGCGCGAGAAAAAGGTGATGGGTATCGCTGATTCTTACGCACCGCTAAAAGTTCATGGCGGCGACTCTGGCAAGGTTCTTGTCTTGGGTTGGGGTTCGACTTACGGCGCGATTCATGGCGCGGTTGGTCGTTTGCAGCGCGAGGGCAAAGATGTTTCTCAATTGCATTTGCGCAATGTTTGGCCTTTGCCAAAAGATCTCGGCGATGTCATTGATCGTTTCGATACGGTCATCATTCCTGAGATGAACCGCGGGCATTTGTCACGCCTCATCCGCATGGAGTTCCTCAAAGATGTGGATTCCTTCTCTAAAGTGACGGGTAAGCCCTTCACTGTTTCTGAAATCATGGCTCGCGTTGAGGGCCATCTCGCATAAGCGGGGCTAAGACGATGACTACTGAAACTCCTACCTACAAGAAGAAGGATTTTTCCTCAGACCAAGATGTGCGTTGGTGCCCGGGTTGTGGCGACTACGCGATTTTGAATTCCGTCCAGCAGGTATTTGCTGGCCTGGGTGTTCCCAAAGAAAACTTTGTGTGCGTGTCGGGCATTGGCTGCTCGAGTCGCTTCCCTTACTACATGGATACTTATGGTTTTCATGGCATTCATGGTCGCGCGGCTGCGATTGCTTCTGGCGTCAAGTCGGCTCGCCCTGAGCTTGATGTTTGGGTTTTTACAGGTGATGGTGATGGTTTGTCGATTGGCGGCAATCACACGATTCACGCGATGCGCCGCAACATTGGCATTAAAACTGTTTTGTTTAACAACCGTATTTACGGTTTGACTAAGGGGCAGTATTCGCCAACTTCCGAGCGTGGTAAAAAGACGATTTCCTCGCCTTATGGTTCGCTTGATGCTCCGTTTAATCCGATTGCCTTGGCTTTGGGTTCGGGTGCAACTTTCGTAGCGCGCACAATTGATACTCAGCCTAAGCACATGAAAATGGTGCTTGAGGCCGCGCATGCCCACAAGGGATACGCTTTTGTTGAGGTGATTCAAAACTGCGTGATTTTTAATCACAACGCTTTCACTCATATTACCGACAAAGAAGTCCGCGACGATCGTCAGGTCGATTTGTGGCCAGGCAAAAAGCTTGTCTTTGGTAAAGATGGCGACATGGGCATTAAGTTCACGCCGAGCGATATCGAAATCGTTTCAGCAGACGAAGCTGATGTCTGGCAAGCCGATGGCGAAACGGGTGCAAATGCATATCGTTTATGCCACAAAGATGAGCGGGGCGAGATCCCTGTGCCGATTGGCATCTTCCGCAATGTCGAGCGCCCTGTGCTTGACGAAGACATTCACGCTCAGTTGTCGGCGCAGATTGAAGCCCAAGGTGAAGGCACTCTTGAGTCTTTGCTAAACGACGGCGATACCTGGGTCGTCGGGTAACTAGCTCGCCCTCGCTGCTTCTAGTGGCGAGGGCTTTTGCCGAATGAGAGGGAGTCAACAAAGATGAATACGCCAGAAATTGCTTTGGTGGATCTTGTTTTTGTGTTGCTCCCCGCACTGGCCGTCATCGTGGTGTTGGCTAAATGGTCGCTTGATGCAAAAAATGCGCTCTATGCATTTGCTCGCATGCTGGGGCAGCTCCTGCTGATCGGTTATTTCCTGACCTTTCTCTTTGAGACCGAGCATTCATGGGTCGTTTTGCTCGTTTTGGGCGTGATGGTCGCGGCTTCGAGCTGGATTGCACTGAGTTCAGTCAAGCCAAGACGCGCGGGCCTCTATCGCCATGCGTTTGTTTCAATTGCCGTTGGTGGTGGCATCACACTCGTGGCGGTTACGGCAGGAGTGCTGAAAATAGAGCCTTGGTTTGAGCCACGGTATATGATCCCACTGGCGGGCATGATTTTCGCAAATGCCATGAATAGCGTAAGCCTCGCCGCTGATAGGTTTTACGCTGAAGTCGACCGTGGCGAGACACCCTTAGCCGCTCGGCGCGTCGCTTTGCAGACATCCTTGATTCCGATTATGAATTCGCTGTTTGCTGTAGGTTTGGTTTCGATCCCTGGCATGATGACCGGGCAGATATTATCCGGCGTAACTCCTTTTGTGGCCTCGCGTTACCAAATTATGGTGATGCTGATGATCTTCGCTTCTGCTGGCCTTTCGTCCGTTTCTTTTTTGTGGCTCACGAACCGAGATAAATAAACCTAGTAAGAGTTTTATATTTGGCTTATTTAGGCAGAATTAGCCCCTGCTCTTGCTACGAGAGGTGAGGGTTAAGAGAATACGCAACCCTTGCGCCGCCTGACCCCTTCCCCAGATAGGCGCATCCGAAACCCCCCGAAGCCGTGCATTTCGATTACGCTAACATCCTTGTCTTCCTGCTTGCAGGGGGCTTTTTCGTGTTTGCCATTGTGCTCTTGGGCACCATCATTCGCCCTAAGCGCGATACGGATGTCGGGCTTGAGCCATACGAGTGTGGCGAAGAAGCCGTTGGCGACGCGTGGTTCCGTTTTGATATTCGTTATTACACGGTGGCCTTGGTTTACCTTGTTTTCGCGGTTGAGATTGCGTTCCTATTTCCTTGGGCGCGAGTTTTGAAAGAGGCCTTTGCTGAACCCGGCATCGGTGGTCTTGCTGTGCTAGAGGGTTTTCTTTTCGTCCTCATTTTGTTGCTTGGCTTGGCTTATGTTTGGGCAAAGGGCGATCTCGAGTGGGTCCGTAGCTTTGGTTCCAAAAACGACAGCGAGCAATAATCATGGGCTTACTTGAAAATCAGTTTGACGATAATATTCTGACCACTCGCGTGGATTGGCTTTTGAATTGGTCGCGGCAGAGTTCGCTTTGGCCATTGACCTTTGGTTTGGCTTGTTGCGCTATCGAGATGATGGCAACGGGCGCGGCGCGATTTGACATCGACCGTTTTGGTGCGGGCGCTTTCCGAGCGAGCCCTCGCCAAGCCGACTTGATGATCGTGGCCGGCACAGTTAATTTCAAAATGGCCGAGCGCGTGCGTCGTCTTTATGATCAAATGTCGCACCCTAAATATGTCATCGCGATGGGCGCTTGTGCGACTGGCGGTGGCCCATATCACAAATATGGTTATTCCGTGATGAAAGGCATCGACCGCATCTTGCCCGTTGATGTTTACATCGCAGGTTGCCCTCCGCGCCCCGAGGCTTTGCTTGATGGCTTGATGGCCCTGCAAGATAAGATTCGCCGTCAGCATGTCATCACCAAAGAAGTCAATGCGCCGATTGAAGTTCCAGCGAATGAGCCATCTTCGGAGGTCTCCTCATGACCCACAAAACAGAATGGTCTTTCGGCCCTCTTGAGAGTTGGGCTGAAGCTTCGCAAGCCGTTGCGGTAGCTCTAAAAAACAGCGGCATCGAGCTTGAAGTCCTTGTGCCAAACCTGCCCGCAATCGCACCTGACGACGAGGCTAAGCGCCTCAAAAAAAAGGCACGCGAAGAAAACCCAGAGCACGAATGGCGTGGGGATGTCATCCTTATGCTTGCTGATAAAACTTCGATTGTCGCCGCGGCAACTTTGATGCGCGACGAGATGGGATACAACATGCTTTACGATTTGACGGCAGTTGACCCATCAGGCGAGAGCGAGTTTTTGTTTGGCGTTTGGGGCTTCCTGAATGTGGAAACGGGCGCGCGCGTGATGCTTAAAACGCAAATCGCAAAAGATGATTTAACAATCGATTCTTTGGTTGCGATTCACCCAGCGGCCGACTGGCATGAGCGTGAAGCCGCTGAGATGTTTGGCCTAACTTATGTCGGTCACCCTGACCCTCGCAATATGCTTTTGCCCGAAGATTGGGCGGGCCACCCGTTGCGGAAAGATTACGAATACCCCGCCGAGTACAAAGGCGTTTCTTGCGAGTAACGAGGTGACAAGATGAATCAAAAATCAGCACTTCATAACTTCCACCCTGCTGGCGATTTTGCAAGCCTGCCTGGGCAAGAAGTCGAGTTTGATATTTCGACGAAAGATGTCGAGATTAACATGGGCCCGCAACATCCTGCGACCCACGGTGTTTTGCGCGTTTTGCTCAAGGCCAACGGCGAGATTCTGACGGGCGCGCAATGCCACTTAGGCTACTTACATCGCTCGGCTGAAAAGATTGGCGAGTCGGTCGATTATGTGCAGTATCTGCCTTACACCGACCGCTACGACTATTTGGCAAGCATGAATAACAACCTCAGTTATGCGCTCGCCGTCGAAAAGTTGATGGGCGTTGAGGCGCCAGAGCGCGCTCAGTATTTGCGCACGATTGTGGTTGAGTTAAACCGCGTGGCCTCGCACTTGGTTGCGATTGGCACTTATGGCATTGACCTCGGTGCATTCACGCCGTTTTTCTACATGATTCGCGAGCGCGAAATGCTGCTCGATCTCTTTGAGAAGATTTGTGGTGCGCGTCTGACTTACACCTACATCCGGCCTGGCGGCGTCATGAACGACGCACCTCCTGGGTGGCTTGATGGGGTCAAAGAGTTCACTGACATTTTTGACGAAAAGTGGTGCGAGTACTGGGATTTGTTAATGGAAAACAAAATCTTCATCGAGCGCACGGCCAATGTTGGCGTCATTACTCCAGAGCAAGCCATTGCGTGGGGCACAAGCGGCCCCGTCCTCCGAGGCTCTGGCGTCGATTGGGATGTCCGCAAAAACAACCCCTACATGCTTTATGAGCAGTTTGATTTTGAAGCGGTTAAGGGCTGTGGCTACAAAGGCACTTTGGGTGATTGTTACGACCGGTCTTTTGTACGGATGTACGAAATGGTCGAGTCGGTCAAAATCGTCCGTCAATGCCTAGAGGGCATTCAAGAGGGTGAGGTGCAGCATGCCGAAGTTGGCCACGCACTCAAGCCTGCTCCGGGCGAGGTTTACGCAGGTATCGAAAACCCTCGCGGCGAATTGGGGCATTACATCGTTTCGAATGGCGAAAAAATTGCAAACCGCATGCGCGTGCGCTCGCCGAGTTACTGCAATCTTTCCATTGTTGAGCACATGCTGCCTGGCTGCATGCTTGCTGATGCCGCGGCCATCATTGGCTCGGTCGATATTGTCATGGGAGAGACCGACCGTTAATCATGATTGAATTCCTTCGTGATCTTTTGGGTTTTGAAACCTGGCTGCTCGTCATCGTCGGCGCGCTAATCAGCTTTCTTGCCATCTTTGGCTTCGTTGCCGTTCTGGCTATGGTTGCTGTCTGGCTTGAGCGCAAAGTGGGTGGCCACATTCAAGTGCGTCTTGGCCCCATGCGAGTCGGTGGCTGGCATGGCTGGGCGCAATCAATTGCCGACAGCCTTAAGTTGTTGATGAAAGAAGACATGGTCGTCCTTGGCGCCGATCGCGTGCTCTTTAAGTTGGCGCCCGCCATTGTGATGGCAACTGCGCTTTCGACTTTCGTCGTCTTGCCTTTCTCACCCGACCTGCAAGTCGCCGATGTTGACCTGGGCATTTTCTTTGTCTTGGCCATCTCGTCGATTACAACGATTGGTGTCGTGATGGCGGGCTGGGGCTCTAACAATAAGTGGTCGCTTTATGGCGCGATGCGCGAAGCGGCTCAAGTTGCTTCCTATGAAATCCCGCTTGGCCTATCGTTAATGATGCCCGTTATGTACTACGGCACATTTTCGCTCAAGGCCGCGAGTGACGCACAAAGTGGGTGGTATGGCATGCAGTGGTACATCTTTAGCGATGCCTTCTGGATTGCGATTCCATCTTTCTTCTTATTCTTTACGGCGGCACTTGCCGAAACGAAACGCACGCCATTTGACTTGCCTGAAACCGAGTCCGAATTGGTCGCTGGTTTCCACACTGAATATTCAGGTATGCGATGGGCATTCTTCTTCATGGAAGAATATGCAGCAATGTTCCTGATGGGGGCAATCGGCACGGCATTCTGGTTGGGCGGCTACAGCTTCCCTGGCATGAATTTGCTTGAGGCGGGTTCCTTCCTGCACACCGTCCTTTGCATCGGGTCGTTCGTGACCAAATCGATGCTCTTGCTTTTGGTCATGATTTGGGTGCGCTGGACTTTACCGCGCCTGCGCATTGATCAAGTGATGACCATGGGGTACAAATACCTGACTCCGCTTTGTCTCATTCTGGTCTTTATGGCCGCTGGCTGGGAATACTTTAAATTCGCGATGGGCTGGTAATCATGGCATCCTTACAAATTCCAAAAGAGCCTCTGCCTAAACCTACTTGGTGGGGTAATGTGTGCGCGGGTGTCAAATCAACTTGGGTTGGTTTGGGTATCACTTGGCGCAATTTTCGATCGACGCCCGTTACGATTCAATACCCTGACGAGGCTTTGCCGATTGATGCGCGTTATCGTGGCATCCACTTCCTTGAGCAAGATATTTGCATCGGTTGCCAAGCTTGCGCTAAGGCTTGCCCTGTTGATTGCATCGAGATGGAATACGATCGCCATGGCAAAGAGCTTGAGTGGTTTAAGTTCACGGTTGATTACGAAAAGTGTATGTTCTGTGAGCTTTGCGTTTACCCTTGCCCGAAAGATTGCATCCATTTGGGTAGTGATTATTCGATGGTCAGCGAAACCAAGCCTATGTTCTTGAAAGAGTTGTTGAGCTACACCGGCTTGACCGAAGAGCAAAAAGTGCGCATCGCAAAGGCTGATGAGCTCAAAAAGAAAAAGGCCGCTGAAAAGGCTGCCAAGAAAGCAGCTGAAAAAGCAGCCAAAGAGGCTGAGGAAGCCGCGGCCCCAGAGGCACCACCTGAGCCGCCAACCAAGGAGAAAGAATAATGGGTATCCAACTCGCGTTTTATTTCTTTGCAGCGATGACTCTCGGCTTTGCGCTGGTTTCGCTGTTCCACAAAAATGTGGTTCATTCCGCCTTTTCACTCCTCGGCACACTGCTCGGGATGTCCGGGCTTTATGTCACATTAAATGCTGACTTCCTCGCGATGACCCAGGTCTTGATTTACGCGGGCGGCATTTTGATGTTGCTCTTGTTTGGCTTGATGTTGACTAAGCCGAGCGAAACGGAACGCAGCCTCAAGCGCATTTTTGTTGCGGTCATTTTGGCAGGAGGCACGGCTGTGCTTTCGGCTTACAAAATGGCTGGCACGGTTTGGTCGTCTGGCGATGGCGAATTGCCAGCATCAACGGTCAAAGAAATTGGCCTAGAGTTTTTGCGCTTTGACGAATGGCTCATCGCTTTTGAGTTTGCGTCAATTGTTTTGCTGGCCGCGCTCGTTGGTGCCGTCCATATCGCTCGTCGTCGATTCCCGATTGACGACACCAATGCATTGCTCAAAGCTGAGCAGGGGGGGGCGAATTAATGCCACTCTCCGCTTACTTGGTTGTTTCGGTTGCGCTCTTTGTCATTGGTTTGGCAATGGTCGCTGCGCGTCGCAACTTGATTTATGTCTTGATGGGCCTTGAGCTCATCCTCAACGCGGCAAACTTAAATTTTGTCGCATTCAACCGCGAAAACCCAGGTGACCTTGACGGCCAAATCGCCGCCATTTTTGTCATCATCCTCGCCGCCGCTGAGGCCGCGATTGCACTCGCGATTGTGCTTAACCTTAACTCTCGCATTCAGTCGATTCGTCCCGACGATGCCGACACGATGAAGGATTAATTGATGACTCCTGAATCACAAATTGTTTGGCTCTTGGCCGTTCCGCTTTTGCCCTTAGTGGCATGGGCATTGCAGGTTTCCTTTGGCCGTTTCTTGCCGCGACAAGGCGATTGGCTGCCAACGGGTGCGATGGGTCTTTCAGCGGTAATCGCCGTCTGGATGTTCATAGGTGTCCTGAGTGGGCACGATGCAGGCACCGGCACATTGGTTTCTGCTGAGTTGGCCAACCCTCTTACCTGGAAGTTTTTCTTCAGCGACCCAGCCCTAACTGAAGGTCTTGCGGGTTTCCAGGCAGGCATTCTTTACGACCCTCTTGCCGCCGCGCTCTTAGCGATGGTTGCCGTGGTTTCGTTTTTGGTGCACCTGTTTTCGGTTGGCTATATGCAGGGCGATTCGCGCTACAACATCTTCTTTGCGAATCTGCCGTTGTTTACTTTTGCGATGCTCGCAATGTTGCTGAGCGACAACTTATTGTTCTTCTTCATTTTCTGGGAAGTCATGGGTCTGTGCTCGTATCTGTTGATCGGCCACCTTTCGCAAGATAAAGAAAAACCGCGCACCGAGGCCGCTTGGGCGTCATTTAAGGCTTTCATGACCACACGCATCGGCGATGTCTGTTTGTTCATCGGCATGATGATGGTCTATGACAAATTCGGCACGCTGAGTTTTCATGGTCTTTACGCAGCCGTTGCAGATTACACCGCAAATGGCACACACTGGGAAGGCTGGCTGACTGCAGCGGGCATCATGATGTTTTTGGGCGCGGTCGGTAAATCGGCTCAGTTCCCGTTGCATGTTTGGTTGCCAGACGCAATGGAAGGCCCGACACCTGTTTCGGCGATGATTCATGCGGCGACGATGGTTGCGGCTGGTGTTTACTTGACGGGGCGTTTGTTCTTATTGTTCTCACCTGAGGCGCAATTGGTTGTGGCTTGCATTGGTGCGTTTACTGCGATTTTTGCCGCGACAATTGGTATCACACAATTCGACATCAAAAAGGTGTTGGCTTACTCAACGATTTCACAGTTGGGTTACATGATTTGTGCAATTGGTGTCGGCGGTGTTGCAGCAGGTCTGTTTCATGTCATCACGCACGCGATTTTCAAAGCTTGCTTGTTCCTCGGTTCTGGATCTGTGATTTACGGTTGCCACCACGAGCAAGACATGCGCAAGATGGGCGGCCTTCGTAAAAAGATGCCGATTACCTATCTGACAATGTTGGCCAGCACACTTGCGATTTCAGGCGTGCCTTTCTTTGCGGGCTTTTACTCCAAAGATGCCATCCTGGCTAAGGCTCTTGAAAAGAGTATGGTCACTGGCGATTGGTATTGGGCAGCCCCGTTTTGGCTATTGCTCGCTGCGGCTGCAATCACGGCTTTTTATATGTTCCGTTTGATTTTCATGACTTTCCATGGCAAGCCGCGCGATCACGGTAGCGAGCATGCGCATGAATCGCCATGGACAATGACGGTGCCATTGATTGTGCTGGGCACGCTGGCGATTTTTGGCGGTAAATTTTGGCTGACCGATCCTATGCATGCCATTAGCGGGGGCGACGAGCCTTGGTTTTTCCAAATCGTTGATGACCCAACGCATGCAGAATTCGCCACAATTGATTTGCATGATGGGCACACTGAAGCTGCGCATGATTCACATGAACTTGCCGGTCACGATGACCATGACATCGCACACACGGCACATGTCCGCGCGATGTTCATGAGTATCGCCGCCGCTGGCTCTGGCATTTTGCTTGCTTGCCTCTTCTACCTTTGGGGCATTCTTTCCGCGGCAAGCATTGCAAACAGGCTGGGTGGTTTCTACCGACTTGTTCTCGACAAATACCGTTTTGACGAGCTCTACAACGCAACTGTTATTCGCGGCACGACAGTCCTTTCGGGCTTCCTGTGCTGGGTCGACGAAAATGTGATTGATGCGTTCGTCCTCAACTTAGCCAAACTGCATCGCGGCGGCGCGTCCCTCTCGGGCGTGTTCGACAAATATGTGGTCGATGGCATGGTGACTTGGGTCGGCGAGACGACCGTCGCCGCTGGCCAAACCTTGCGTCGCCTTCAAACGGGGCGCATCCAGCAATACGTTTACTTCACACTTGCCGGCGCGTTGGCACTCGCGGCGGTTTCCCTCCTGGGAATCTTCTAAGGGCCACGCACAATACGCAGACCGATGTTGGAACACGTTCTCACTCTCATTACTTTCTTGCCTCTCCTCGGCATGGCCGCAATTTTGTGCCTGCCCAAATCGCAAGAAAATTCCATTCGCTGGACGGCCGCTATTTTTAGTGGTTTGTCTCTCATCCTCGCGTGCTGGCTTTGGGTCGGCCCCTTTGACTCCAGCGTGGCCGGCATGCAGTTTGTCGAAAAGGCACCCTGGATCCCAGCAATCAACGCGAATTACGCCATGGGCATGGACGGCCTCAGTTTGCCGCTCATTTTCCTTTCGGCACTGATTCACTTTATTGCGGTCTTTGCCAGTTGGGGCATCACCAAATCGGTAAAAGGTTATTTCGCCCTGCTACTACTTCTCGAAGTAGGCGTCAACGGTGTTTTCCTCGCGACCGATTTCTTCCTCTTTTATGTCTTCTGGGAAATCATGCTTCTGCCAATGTATTTCCTCATCGGCATTTGGGGTGGCCCCAAGCGTGAATACGCGGCGATTAAATTTTTCCTTTATACCCTGTTTGGCTCAGTGCTGATGCTCGTTGCGATGGTCGCGATTTGGCTCAAGACAGGTGGGCTTAATGGCGGCACTTTTGACATCATCGAGTTGCAACAACTCGCCAAAGGATGGGCGGCTGATCCGAGCACCTTCCTCGGCATGAAGTTCACAACCTGGATTTTCTGGTTCTTGTTCACGGGCTTCGCCATCAAGATTCCAGTGTTCCCATTCCACACTTGGCTTCCTGATGCTCATGTCCAAGCGCCAACTCCGATTTCGGTGATTCTGGCCGGTATTTTGCTGAAGCTCGGCGCTTACGGCATGTTGCGGATTAACTTCCCTCTTGCTCCTGATGCCTTCCAACATTTTGCATGGGTCTTGGCTACTTTGGGTGTCGTCAATATCGTTTACGGCGCGTATGTCGCAATGGCGCAAACTGACTTCAAGCGGTTGGTCGCTTATTCTTCCGTTAGTCACATGGGTTACTTCTTGTTGGGTGTTGCAGCGATGACCTTCACAGGTCTCAATGGCGCGACTCTTCAGTTGTTTACTCACGGTACTTCCTCGGCGATGCTCTTCCTTATTGTGGGTGTGATTTATGATCGCGCGCATCACCGTGATCTCAATGATTTCGGCGGCTTGGCCAAACGCATGCCTTACTTTCTTGGCATCGCCACGATTGGTATTTTCGCGGGTCTTGGTTTGCCGACGATGTCAGGTTTCATATCTGAAGCCATGACGCTAATGGGCTCTTACGGGCAATTCCCTGTGCATGTGATTTTGTCGACACTCGGCATTTTGATGACGGCAGCATTTTTGCTGTATGCGCTACAGCGCGTTTTCTTGGGTGCTTTGCCGGCCAAGTATGAAAACTTCAAAGACATGAGCGGTCGCGAGGCCTTCACTTTGATTCCATTTGCTTTCCTTTGCATTTTGATTGGCGTGATGCCAAGCCTCATCCTCGACAAGATGGCGGCGACGATGCAGAGCATTCAAGAGATGCTGAGTTACACCGTCCAATAGGGGTTTGATATGAGTTACCTCGACGCCCTTAATTACATTCTGCCCGAAGTCGCGCTGACTTTTGGTTTGTGTGTGGTGTTGATCTGGGATTTGGTTGTCCGCAGCGGTCGCCGCTGGTGGGAGACCGGTTTCTTGACACTTGGTTTCCTTGCCGTGACGGCCGTTTTGTTGGTGCAACGATTCGCCTATCCGCCCGCAACGGTCTTTGGCATGGTTCGCATCGATTTGTTTGCGACTCTGTTTAAGTTGTTCTTAGTTGTTGCGACAGGTTTTGTTGTCGCCTTTCAACTTGCCGACCGCAACAGCGGCGAAAATGGTCGCAGCGAAACACACTTCTTGCTGTTGTGTGCCGTGCTTGGCGGTTTCTTTTTGGTTTCCGCCGACAACTTCATTTTGATGTATCTCGGCCTCGAGACATTGGGCTTGTCGTCTTACGCTCTAGCCGGCATGGCAAAACGCTCCGTGCGCGGTTCAGAGGCTGCACTGAAATACATCGTCTACGGTGCATTGGCTTCCGGCGTGATGCTTTTCGGTTTAAGCTTGTTCTACGGCATGAGTGGTTCGCTCAGTTATGGCGGCACAATGGTGGGGGTCAGTCAGGCTTTAGCCAACGGCCAGGTCGCGCAGGTTGCGATTGCCACCCTGATGGTGTTGGTTGGCTTCGGCTTCAAGCTGAGCCTCTTTCCTTTCCAGTGGTGGGCGCCAGATGTTTACCAAGGCGTTTCGACACCCGTCGCTAGTTTCCTAGCCGTAGGCTCAAAGGGCATTGCGGTGGCCGCGATGTTGCGCGTAATGGCGACGACCTTCGGTATCGAATTGCATGCCGATGCAGGCAGTGAGTTCACGAGCAGTTTGTCAGCATTGCTGGCGCTGTTGGCGGTTGTCACCATGCTGTTCGGCAACTTGGCGGCTCTGCGTCAAACTGATTTGAAACGGCTGTTGGCTTATTCGAGTATTGCGCACGCGGGTTACATTTTGGCAGCCATGGCAACGCTCACTCCAGCTGGCTTTCACGCCGCCGCGCTTTACACCTTGCTCTATGGCTTGATGACACTTGGCATTTTCGGCGCGGTCCTTTACTTTGCAAACATCGCGGGGCATGAGCGCATCGACGGTCTTCATGGCCTCGGCTATCGCCACCCAATCGCGGGTGCAGCGACGGTCGTGTTCTTGGCCTCGCTAACGGGCTTGCCACCGACAGCAGGTTTTGGCGGCAAGTATTACTTGCTCACCGCGTTATGGGAGAGCGGCCACGGCATGTTGGCGTTGGTCGTCGCACTGATGTCGGTGGTCTCGCTGTTTTACTACTTCCGCATCGCAAAGGCGCTTTACCTGAAGTCCGCCACGACGGAGCCCAAGAAGATGTCGATGCCCGTGTTGGCCGGCATCTTGGCATTGTTAGCGATTGCCAATGTCTGGTTCCTACAGTTCGGCGGTTTGCTGACGGGCGTGCAACAGGCGTGGGGCCAGCTTGAGGCTTTGATTTCGTAATCAGCTTTTCTTAATAACAAATAAGGACGCCATCCCGAGGGGGATGGCGTCCTGGTTGTTTGATGGCGCAAGCGTGAGCCAGGTCTGGCGACTTACTTCCCGCAGCTTGGGCAGGCTTTGGCTTTGCCCTTTTTGTTGCCTTTTGGTTTTTGCTGCTTCTGCCGCTGTGCGTCATCTTTGTGGTTGCGGTTGCGTTGCATTTGCCCGCGATTCCCGCTTTGCCCGCGTTGCATTTGAGAGCGACGACCTTGTTGGCCGCCTCGGCGCATCATGCGTTGGCCTTGTTGTTGGCCTCTGCGTCGCATTTGCATTCGACCTTGGTTGCCACCTAGGCCCCGGCGCATTTGCCCGCGGCGGCCTTGCTGACCACCTCGGCGCATAGAGCGTTTGCCTTGCTGCTGACCACCTCGGCGCATTTGCAACCGACCGTGTTTGTTGCTCTGCCCACGCCGCATCTGCCGCATTTGCCCACGACGATTGCCGCGTTGTTGGCGCATCTTGCGCTGAGGGCGGTTTTGGCGATGATCCGCGCGCATTTCTTGGCGGGGGGCATCGGCATGTTGTTTGCGGAAACCGCGCTCTTGCATTGGAGCAAGCAACGGAGCCGCGAGAAGGAGTGCTGTCGTTAAAATCATGGTTCCAGGGAGTTTGGGTTAAGGGACCTAATAGCAACACACTTGATCTCTTTAGGTTCTACAAAATTCAGTGGTAGTTTGTGCGTCAACAATCAGCCACTCCTCAATCAGCCATGCAAAGAAAAATCATCGTCTTGCCTTACGACCCGCGTTGGCCCGCTGCGTTTGCCGCTGAAGCCGAACATATCCGCACTGCGCTAGGAGCTGTCGCGATTGATATCCATCACATCGGCAGTACATCCGTGCCGGGGCTGGCCGCTAAACCATTGATTGATATCTTGCTTGCAGCCCGTTCGCTCGATGAACTCGATTCGTTTGACGGTGCGTTGGTGGAGCTCGGTTATGAACCTATGGGCGAATTCGGCATTCCGGGGCGGCGTTTTTATCGAAAGGGCGGCAATGAAAACCGTTCGCACCATATTCATGCTTTTCAAGCGTGTAGCTCGGTGGGTGATGCCGCGCTCATGCGACATCTTGCGTTCCGTGATTATTTGAGCGCAAACTCAACGATTGCCAAAGAGTATGGCGCCTTAAAGAAGCAGCTTGCCGCGGCGCACCCTGATAACATTGAGGATTACATGAATGGCAAGCACGCATTCATCCAAGAGCATCAAGCTAAAGCGTTACAATCACCGTTGAATGACTGATTTAGAAAGCACCCTGAGCGAAGTCTCTCAAATCTTGCGAGACGCTCAAAATGTGCTATTCGTGACGGGCGCAGGCGTTTCCGCAGATTCTGGCATCCCGACTTATCGCGGTGCAAATGGTCTCTACGATGGAGAGCTCACCGAAGATGGCGTCTATATCGAAGAAGCTCTCAGCGCGAGCATGTTCGAAACGCGCCCTGAGTTAACTTGGAAATACAAATGGAAAATCGCCGCGGCTTGTCTCGATGCTGAGCCAAACGCTGCGCATCGCATCATTGCCGAGCTCGAATCGAAAAAGAGTCAGGTTTGGGTGATCACGCAAAATGTCGATGGTTTGCATCGCCGCGCGGGTTCAGAAAACTTGGTTGAGATGCACGGCCACAACTTCGATTTTTACTGCGTCGAATGCGCAGATGATTTCGTTTTGGGTGATTTAGATATCGATTTCCATAAGCCATTTCAGGCCGCACCAAGATGCCCCAATTGCGACGGCATGATTCGCCCCGATGTCGTTTTGTTTGAAGAAATGCTTCCCGAAAAGGCACTTCAAACCGTGCGTTGGCTGAATACGATTGATTTTGATATGGTCTTCACCATTGGCACGACGGCTGTTTTTCCGTACATTCAGCAATTCGTTTTCGACGCGCATCAGCGTGGCATCCCGACCGTCGAAATCAATCCGCGCGAAAGTGAAATCACACAGCTCTGCTCACATCACATCCAGCTTGGCGCTGCGGATGCAATGGTGCGGTTGCGAACCTAAACCGCAGCGGCTTCAAGCAAACGCTCGGGCGTGAACGCATCCGCAAACTCGCGGGATGACGCGCCCGTCACTAGCCACTCAGCCGCCAAACGCCCAACAGCTGGCCCAGTCGTGATGCCGTGGCCACCCAAACCAGCGGCCCAATGAAGGCCGCTCAATCGCGAATCAGGGCCGATGACAAAGCGATGGTCTTTGCTGAAAGTTCGCATGCCGGCCCAGAAATGCGCGGCGTCGAGGTTTTCCATTTTTGGAAGCCAACGGCCTGTTTTCGCAGCGATGTCTTCGAGAACCTCAGGCACAGTGACCTCACCTTCGTTTGGTGGCACCACACTTTCATCGCACGAACTCAGCATCAAACCACCACTTTCGGGGCGGAAGTAAAACTCTGAGCCGGCAAACCAAACCGTCGGCATCTTGGCGTCAATCGAAGCATCTGCGCTCGTGACAAGTAAGTGCCGGCGCACGGGCGTTAGCTCAAGTGGATAACCAGCGGCGGCAGACAGCTCACCACCCCAGCCACCAGTGGCGAGCATCACTTGCTCGGCATCAATTAAGCCATCATTGGTTTTGACCCCTGCAATTGCACCATCATGCACGACCAACTCTTGCGCATCGACGCCCAATCGCACATCAACGCCGCCTTGGCGAGCGCCGCGCAAAAAGCCATCGAGAATCGCTTGTACATCAAACGCGCCTTCGTCGGCCAGACTCAAAACTCGAGCGACATCGTGTGCCAAATCGGGCACGCGTGCATACAACTCGGCAGGCTCGACGAAATCGCCACCTAAAACATGTGCGTCGTTTTCAGCCCAATCTAACTTGGTTGCATATTCAGCGGTCGCGGCCAAATAAAGCCCATGCCCCTCAATCAAATCATGCTCGCAAAAGCCGTCTGGTGGAGATTGGAAAAACGCCATCGACTCGCGAGCCAAACTATGCAAAGCGGCATCAGGAATCGCAGTGCGCAAGATCGCAGCGTTACGCCCAGTCGAGTGCAAACCGGGTACGGATTCTCTATCAAGCAAAGTTACATTGCGTATACCTTGCCGAGCCAAGAAATAGGCCGTCGAAGCGCCCGCGATGCCGGCGCCGATGATGACGATTCTTCCAGTAGGCTTAGCCATGATTGCTCCGAGATTCTAATCTACCCCTTCCATGAAACGACCCCTCCTCTCTCTGCTTCCTGCGATTTGCGCAGGTTTTTTACTCATTTCGGCTCCAGTGGCCTGTGCGCAGACCGAAATGCCCGATTCTGCATCCTCGCAAGACAGCGAAGTCTCCAGTAAGCCTGCCTGGAATGACACCGATCTCACGGCAAAAGTCCGCACGATTATGAAAAAGGTGCAGGGCATCCGTAAATGGAAATTTACAGAGATGGTCGGTGCGGGCGTGCAGTCACCTGACGAGTTTCTTGTTTTTGCACGCAAAGAGTTTGAGGAAGAATACGGCGAAGAAAAATTTGCCGCCTGGAGTGAGGCCTATGGCATGCTCGGTTTGATCAAGCCCGGCACTGATTTGCTCGAAGCTTACATGACGCTCTTGCGCAGTCAGGTTGGTGGTTACTACGACCCAAAGACCAAGACCTTTTACATGATGGACACCTTCCCGCCCGGCGCGATGGCTGATGTCATTATGGCCCACGAGCTGACACACGCACTTGATGACCAAGTTCACGGGCTCGAACAAATGATGTCAATCGCCGAGGGCAATAGCGACACTGAGTTTGCCGTCCGTGCGGTTGCTGAGGGCTCGGGTACCTCTTTGATGAACCTCTACACCGTGCGTGGCGTACAGGGTGGTTTCCTAGATATGAATGAGCTGCAAGAAACGATGATGCACCAAATGGAAACGCAGGGCGCAATGCTGCGCGAGGCACCACCGTATTTGGTCATGACGCTTTCTTTGCCATATCTTGAGGGCAACAAATTCTTGACGCAGCAGTCCAACATCGTGATGGCATCCATGGCGGCGCCGACTAACGATGATTTAAATCATGCCTTTCAAAACCCGCCTGTTTCGAGTGAGCAGATTTTGCACTTCGAAAAATACTGGGACCCTAAAAAACGCGATGACCCCAAGGTGGTCGATCTTTCTGATGTTTCGGCCTCTCTCGGCGAGGGCTGGAAGTTGGTCGAGCAAGATACGCTCGGTGAGTTGGGCTGTTTTTGCGTGACGACAACTGAGTTTGCTGACCTCTCGACGCAAGAGGGTCAGATGAATGGCATCTGGACAAACGACGCGGCAACGGGCTGGGGTGGCGATCGTTGGTATTTCTACAAAGGCCCAGATGAGCAGGCATTCATCGTTTGGGGCACGATCTGGGATTCGGCAAAAGATGCGACCGAGTTCGCCGCTGCCATGCGTGGCATGAGTGAGCATCAGCCTTCGCAGCGTCATATCGGCGCGATGGGCTCAAGTGTGTTCGTTTATTACGCCAACGATGCAGCTGCCGATGGCCTAATGGATTTCCGCAAAGCGGTTTTGGCTGAATTGGCTAAACCTCAATAGTGATGTTATTCGCCGCGGCTCTTCTTGCGTTTGGTTTTCAAAACACAGGCCTTGAAGAGCCATGGGCGCTTGGCCAGACTGCGGCTTCAACGGCAGAGCGCCATGCCACCGAAATTGCCATGAGCGTTTTGGCAGACGGCGGCACGGCCGTCGATGCCGCCGTCGCCGCACATTTTGCTTTGGCGGTAACTTACCCCAACGCCGGTAATCTCGGCGGCGGCGGTTTTTTGATTTACCGCAAATCAAATGGCGAGGCCTTCTTTCTTGACTTCCGCGAGGTTGCGCCTGCAAATGCGACTCAAGACATGTATGGGTTAGCCCAAGCCAAAGCGAGCACGCAAGGCTGGCTAGCTGTGGGTGTTCCTGGTGCCGTGCCCGGGATGGCCGCCGCCCACGCGCGGTGGGGGAATCGGCCTTGGTCGAGTCTTGTGACACCTGCGGCTGAATTAGCCGCTCGCGGTTTTAGAGTTGGCGAGCGTCTGCATAAACGCTTTGCGCGCTACGAGAAAGCATTGGCGCAAGACCCGTTGACGGGCGCACTCTTCGCGCCTGCTGGCAAGGCAATTCCAGCGGGCTTTTTGCTCAAGCAAACGCAGCTGGCTCGCACGCTCAAGAGTGTTGCAGCCGACGCAACTGCGATGCGGCGGGGAGCAATCATTGAGGCCCTCGTTGAGAATAGCCGCAAAGGCGGGGGCATCTTGACGCTCGAAGACTTTGAAAATTACCAACCTGTTTTGCGCCCGTTGCACACGATTTCTTGGCATGGGCTTGAAATACTCGCGCCAAGTGCGCCTTCGAGCGGAGGCGTTTTCTTGACCCAATGTTTGCACACGCTTGAGCGATTTCCATTGGCGCTTTGGGGCTGGGCCGACCCGCGTACGATTCAAATCATTGGCGAAGCGACTGCAGCGGCATTTGGTATTCGGAATCGCTGGCTGGGCGACCCAGCGGGTTTTGATTTTGACTCAGCTGATTTGATTGATTTGGAAGCCATCCGGAGTCGTGCGAAGCGACTTTCACCTAAGCGATATACGCCGCCGCAGAAGCAGATTTCGATTACGGCCGATGAGAGTACCGAGACGACACATTTTTCGATTGTTGATGGTTATGGCGGTGCTGTTTCACTTACGACGACGCTCAATGGCAATTTCGGCGCCAAAGTGATGGCGCCGGGTGGCTTCCTCATGAATAACGAGATGGACGATTTTGCCGCCCAGCCGGGTGCACCCAATCAGTTTGGTTTGGTGCAGGGCAGATACAACGCCATCCGCCCTGGCCGCCGCCCGCTTTCGTCGATGAGCCCCGTGATTGTTGTGCGCGATGGGCAGGTCGATGCGGTGCTTGGTTCGCCGGGTGGTCCGCGCATTTTGTCATCGGTCTTGCAAGTGCTCCTGAATCGTTATGTTTTCGGGATGAGCCCCTTTGCCGCAGTCGCGGCACCAAGGATGCATCGCCAAGATTTACCGCCTGAGCTTCGCTACGAAGAGGGGCGTTTGCGTGGAGGCGTTGCAAGCAAGTTGCGCCAGGTTGGCCAGCCGCTCAAACCTCTTCGAGCAATTGGCTACATCAGCGCGGTTTTCCGCGATTACTCGGGCGAGTTGCAGGCCATTGCCGACCCGCGGTTTGACGGGCTCGGAATGGTGAGCGCGACAGGCGAGCCAAAGCCCCGCGCTCAACCCGATGGGTCGAAGCTAAAAAGTAACCTCGATTAATTCGCTGCTTCCGCGGCTTAATTGCACTGGCACGCGCTTCACGACGCCTTGCCATTCGACCTCAACCGTGTAGGCGCCTGGCGCAAAAGACCCAATCGGGACGCCACGCTCGCCACGGTTTCTTCCGCCAAAACGACTTCGGCCAAAGGAATCAGCGCGTGAGCCGTCTTTCAAGAACACTTGAGTTTTTGCGCTCATAATCATCTGCCCATCGCCCGAAGTCGCCAGCAATCGCAAGCTCGCGCCCTCTTGGAATGCGGCATTGCACTCGTGGGTTTTGCCCGCAACAATGGTGATTGTGCCTAAATCAATCGGCGCCATCCCGTCGGATTGCAGCTCGACATCCCAGTCGCCAGCAGCAAGGCCACTCAGCTGCCCGCCGCCTCGCCAGCCCCAACTCTTTTGCGTTTCGGCATCTTCATCACTACCCGATTTGCGCGCCTTGATTTGGAAGGACTGAGACTCGGAATCGTTGCTCGCAGGGAAAGTCACGCTGACTTTGAGACTGCCAGCGGCCTGAAGTTTGAGCACACCCACATCTTTAATGTCGTTAAAACCAAGCTCAAACGAGTCGCTCGTCATCGGCGCGGCGTTGTTGCCGGTATCGGCGCCCCACCAATTTGAGCCAACTTTGACATGGTATCGACCAGGAGGCACGCCACCCCATTCGAAAGAGCCATCTTCTTTGGTGTCGCCTCGATCGACCACGCGCCCACCGTTTGCTGTATTGCCAAAAGGCATCATCGCGGCCCAAGGCGAGCTGGGTGGATCTTCACGGACAAGTTGCACCGAAAGGTCAGAGAGGGCTTGCCCCGTGCTTTCCAACTCAACCCGGCCAAGAACGCGACCTTCGGGCAAAGCAATCTCACGATAATCTTCAGGAATGTCAGCCACGACAATCTCAACTTTTGAGTCACCTTTTGCGGTGTCAATTTGTAGTGAGTATTCGCCAGGCGCGAGACTTTCGAACACAAAAGCGCCCTGAGCATTTGTGCGCGCCGTTGCAAGGCGCATGTCCATGAAACCGCCATCACTGGCCATAGCGACCATTGAAGCATGCGGCACAGGAGCACCACCACGAGTTACGATTCCTTCAAGCCGGCAAGCGCCAGCTGATTCGTCGATGATGTCGAGCTGCGTCATTTGCCCCTCGCTCACCGTGGCCATGAGCAACTTGCTGCCCATCAAGATGCTTAACATGTCGCCTTTGAATAGAGCCTCGTCATTAAGGCTCGCGGTGACCAAAAAGTATGACCCCGCGCGCAGATGCTCAACTCGATACATGCCCTCGGAATCGCTAGAGGTTTGCCAAAAATCTTGTGAGTCAGGAGAAACGCCACCGACCATGTGCCCAGGAAGCGGGTTGCCGTGTCGATCACGAACCGTGCCTTCAAAGCCACCGCCAGCCGTCATCTCAATCAGTGCGTCTTCACGGATTTCACCTTCTTCGAGCGGACGCATTTCTGAGTTGCCTGCCGCGTGGTTTTGCGAAATGGCACTAAGGTATGCCGCACCCGTTGGGCAGCCCACGAGCTCAAAAAAGCCATTGCGGTCAGTTGTTGCCATCGGAGTCTCACCGAGTGTGAAGTTGCTTAAAAGCGCCCCAAACCCAGAAAACGGGTCATTTCCGGCACTTACTGTTGCATGGGGCACGGGCTCGCGTGTGCCTTTGACCACGACTTGCCCACGGACCGTTGCGCCCACTTTTGCCAGCAAAGTGACATCAGCGGTTTCTTCGCCGGCCCTGACGGTGATGACTTGCGATCCAACGGCTTGAGTGCCTTCGGCGGCGATTTGAAGATCCCAGTCGCCCGCCATGAGGTTGTCTAGGCGGAAGGAGCCCTCGGCGTTATCAAACATTTGAGTCGCCGTTGCGGCAGACAAAATGCTGTTGCGAGGGTAGATGGATTTTTCATTTTTGCCGAGCTTGAGAAGCTCATCTTCTGGAGCGGCTTCAAGGGAAGGCGCTTCCGACTTTTTATTCTTTGATCTGCCCGAAGCGCGCGATGCTTTAATCAAGTAGAAGGAGAGTGGAGTGGCTGGCGAATCGCCGTGAGTTAAGAGGGCTTTCCCACTGATACTGCCGCTGCCAGGAAAAATTAAAACGGGTGTTTCCTGGTCTTTGATATGTAAATCAAAAATCGCGGTCGGCTCGCCTGGAACTGCGACCTCAACAGCCGCACGCTCCCATGCAGCAAGTTTGAAATGCCCCTTGCTGTCTGTTTCAGCCCAAGTCTCATCGGGTAAGAATGCCGGCACAATTTCTTTTGCGGCCTCAAGGAAGAAGTTGAGGTTGTTGCGCTGACGCTCAACCGCTTGCTCGTCGCCTTTTTCCTTTTTGTCACTTGGCATGCTCTGTAAAGAAATGCGCGCACCGGCAATGCCTTTGCCAGCACCATCAACGAGCCGCCCTGAGACGATTTTGTCGCTGGCCAAAACCAAGTCAGGGGCCACACCGCCAGTTTCCGTTGCCATCGCTGATTGCGGAGCCGATCGACCCGCGCGCGACTGGGCGACCAAAATGTGACTGGCTAGAGGTGCCTTGCGGAATTGATACTGCCCATCAGCTGAAGTCGTGGCTACCCACTCATCGAGGTGAGTCAAAAATGGCAATACCATGCGTAAATCAAGCGGAATCGCCAAAACGCTTGCACCGCCCACGCCGTCACCTGCTGCATCGACCACGCGCCCGCTCAAGCTGCCCTGCTTGGCAAGTGGAATATTGCGGACACCCTCAGCCCGCACACGCAACGGAAGGATGTCTTCGAGGCCAGCTTCAGTAGCATTGGCAATGGCAAGAGTCATCAGGGCCATGTTGGCGGGCACGGCTTCCATCTCAAACCGCCCGCTGGCGTCGGCAAAAACGCGCTCGGCAAAAATGGAACGATTGCGGAAAGCGGCCAACATATATTTCAGACCTGGCATGACATAAATTTCAGCGTTGGCGGCGGGGGTGCCGTCTGCGTGGGTTACGACACCCGATAACGACGCCGCTGCAACCGTGCGCACTTCAAAGACCTCACCCTTTTCGAGTTGAGCGGGAATTAAGCGAGCGCGGCGTTGTGTGAGCCGTTGGGGGGCACGCGCGCTTAAATACAAGACGCGACCGGGCAGGCCTTTCAAATCAAATCGCCCTTTGTCATCAGCATAAACCGCAGCGATTGGGTTGATCGAAAACTCGTAGGGTGGCGTGATGATTTCGGCCAACTCTTTTTCGAAATCTATCAGCGGGAAGGGCGAGGAGTATGCGCCAACCCATGCGTTGGGGACGGGCTCGTCTTTTTCGTCAAGCACCAAGCCAGCAAGCTGGAAACGACCAAAGCCTATTTTTTCAATTCGGCCCAGCTCAGCTTGGACGCTCTCTGTACGCGCGAGGGTTGTTTCTTCGTCAAGCGTTTGGGCGTCGATCGGTGCGCGGCTTGTTGTCTGCTCTGACGGAATGACAACATCTGAAATTTGGTTGTCAGATAAAAGCACCCAGCCGAGGCCGGCGAGGAGTGCAATGATGAGAAGTGGTAGGAGGCGTTTCATGAGGTAGGTGGTAGAGTTTAGAATACGAGTCATGACACACCATCGTTTGCTGACCTTTGCCTCCATTTGCCTATTTAGCATGACCTCTCTGGCCTGCTCAGGCGGCGATGCTGAGCCGTTGCGCGCTATCGATCATCTCGAGAGCACAACCGTGGCGAGAGGCGCACTTGAAAATGCTGGCTCGATTCAGGTCAAGGTCATTGATGTTGGTGGCCAACCTTGGGCTGGCGCCGTCGTCAAAGTAAAAGGCTATTTTGGTCTGCGCCTCGAAGCGATGACCGACGAAGCAGGGCTAGCTCTTTTCGAAAAAGTCGGCAAAGGGCCTACGCGCGTGATGGTCATGGAAAACGAAATCCGTATGGCGCAAGAATTCCTTCAGGTGCGCCCCGATGTCTTGCACGAAGTCATTTTGCATCGCCCCGTGGTCACGACTGAGAGCCCTGAAGTCGACGCTGCTGAAAAGCGCCCCGTCGAATAGGCTCAGCTTTATTAAACCTCGAGTGTCGGCAGAGCAGTAGCCTGTCGAGTCGCAACGGCAGCCGCCACTTTGCCCGCAATTTCAAAAAAGGCTTTGCCCGTTTCTGATTCTGGGTGAGACAAAACAACCGGGATGCCCGAATCACCAGCAACTCGGGCAACAGCCTCAAGCGGAATGCTGCCGAGTAAGTTGACATTGAAAGTCGTAGCGATTTGCTCACCGCCACCGTGGCCGAAAATATCACCCGTCATATTTTCTACGACACCCAAAACAGGGCATTTAACCTGCTCAGCCATGCCCATCGCGCGGCGCACATCGGTGAGCGAAACTTCTTGAGGGGTCGTCACCACAACCGCGCCCGTCAAAGGCACAAGCTGCGCCAACGAGATTTGCGCATCACCCGTGCCGGGGGGCATGTCGACCACTAAGTAGTCGAGCTCGCCCCATTCGACATCTTTCAGGAATTGCTCTAACGCGCGGTGCAACATTGGGCCACGCCACATAATCGCTTGCCCGTCTTCGACCATAAAACCGACGGACATCGTTTTGACGCCGTGCGCCTCGAGAGGCATGATTTTGTCAGAGCCGGGTACGCGCATCGGCGAGCCTTTGCAGCCCATCATCACAGGGACATTTGGGCCGTAAACATCAGCATCAAGGATGCCCACCTTGGCGCCACTTTCGGCCAGCGCGACCGCCAGATTGACTGCGGTCGTCGATTTGCCCACGCCACCTTTGCCTGAAGTCACGGCGATGACATTGCGCACATCGCCTCCGATTTCATTGCCCACGGGAAGGCTTGATTTGACCTTTGCGGTTAGATTGACCGTAACGGTCTCGGCTCCGGGAAGTGCGGCCACGGCATCGTGGGCTTGCGATTTGAGTAAATCTTTTACGGGGCAAGCGGGCGTGGTCAGCTCAAGATCAAACTTGACTGTGCCGCCACAAACGGCGAGATTCTTAATAAAGTCGAGCTCGACAATATTTTTGTGCAAATCGGGGTCTTGGACGACTTCAAGAGCCTTCAGGACGAGTTCTTTCGTGAGTTCAGTCATGACTTTTTGTGCGTTCGGTGCGTTACGATTAGGTCAAGCCGCGGGCGTTTCAACCCCGGGCCTTTTGCACCGTGACAGCCCAACAGGATACCTCCAAACGCGCCGTCGTGCTCCTCTCGGGGGGGCTCGATTCGGCCACCGTCGCCGCTTGGCTCAAACGCGATGGCTTTCTCGTGCATGGCTTGACGATTGACTATGGTCAGCGGCATGCGGCTGAGTTGCGAGCAGCCAGTTTGGTCGCCGAGGCCGTGGGCGTCGACGAGCATTTGGTCATGCGGCTTGATTTGCGCGCAATTGGTGGTTCGGCTCTAACCGATGCCTCTATCGCCGTGCCAAAATCTGACGACCCGCTTGCTGATGTTGCGGCCGACATCCCCGTGACTTATGTGCCGGCGCGCAACACGCTTTTTTTGAGTTTGGCTTTGGGGCTAGCCGAGTCGCGTGGCGCTCACACACTTGGTATTGGGGTTAATGCGCTCGATTATTCCGGCTACCCTGATTGTCGCCCTGAATTTATTACGGCATTTGGTCACTTGGCAAATTTGGCCACACGAGATGGTGTAGAAGGCCGCCCTTTTGAGTTGTTCACGCCGCTTCAAGACATGACCAAAGTCGAGATTCTGGCCAAGGCCTACGCTTTAGATGTGCCAGTTGCGCAAACGCTTTCTTGCTACGACCCCGCCGCGAGTGGTGCGGCTTGTGGCCTGTGCGACGCCTGCCGTTTGCGTCAGCGCGCTGAGAATGAATATGAATCTGCGCTTTGAAATCGGCGTCGACCTCAGCGTGATTTTTGATTTACGCCACCGCGTTTTGCGCACAGGGAAGCCACTTGATTCTGCACATATGCCGGGTGATGATGCCGCGACGACTCAGCATTTAGCGGTTTGGTTGGCGGAAGACCTCGTCGGCTGCGCCACTCTATTAATCGAAGACGGCGGTGCTGCTGCTACGGGTTGTGAGTTCCGTCTCCGCGGTATGGCTGTCGCCGGCGCAATGCGAAATCGCGGCATAGGCAAAGAAATGGTGCGCTTCATGCAAAAACAAACAGCCGTCCAGAATTCAGGTTTATGGTGCCACGCCCGCATCAAAGCCATCGGCGTCTATCTTCGCGCTGGCATGGCCGAAACTGGCGACTTATTCGACATCCCTAAAATCGGTGAGCACCGGTTGATGGTCTGGCGACCATAAAATCTACGCATGTCTTCAGCCGAAACTAAAGGGCAGCCAACTCAGCCACCCCACGAAAAGCCCGTCCCACCGAATCAATTGGCTGCCGTCGAGCGGCTGATGCAAGTGATTGATACCCTCCGCTCGCCTGGGGGGTGTGATTGGGATCAGAAGCAGACGGTTGAGACGCTCGCGCCGCATCTCATCGAAGAGTGCCACGAGATGGCTGATGCTGTGGCGCGGTCTAATGCTGATGACACTTCGGAAGAGTTGGGCGATTTGCTTATGGGTGTTTTGATGACCGCGCGGGTGGCTGGCGAAGACCGGGGCTTTGGCATCATTGAAATATGCAACGGCATCGTGGAAAAACTGATTCGGCGGCATCCGCATGTTTATGGCGAAGTCGAGGTCGATGGTACGGGTGAGATTCTGCGCAACTGGGAGCAAATTAAGAAGCAGGAGAAAGCCGACAAGGGGCAAGACGAGTCGGTGCTGGGGGGCGTGCCGCGGTCGTTGCCGGCGCTGCTGCGGGCCTATCGCGTGGGCAATAAGGCCTCAAACGCGGGTTTTGACTGGCCCGATCTTGAGGGGCCTTTCCATAAAGTTGACGAAGAATGGGCCGAATTCCGTGAGGCGGCCGAGCAATCGGCATCGGGCAAAGCGGCCGATCACAAGCGCGCCGAAGAAGAATTGGGCGATTTGCTTTTCGCCGTTGTCAATGTGGCTCGCAAGCTCAAAATCGAGCCTGAGCTTGCCTTGCGCGGCACGATTGAGCGGTTTAGTTCGCGTTTCGGCCACATCGAGCGGCATTTAGGCAAGCCTTTAGCCGACGCCACGCTTACAGAAATGGATGCTCTGTGGGACGCCGCAAAGGCTCTTGAAAAATAGGTGTGCTTGCGCCTTGACCATTCTGGTCAGGAAGCCCTATACTTCTCGCCCAAACAGCGGGGATGTGGCGCAATTGGTTAGCGTACCAGACTGTCGATCTGGTGGTTGCGAGTTCGAGTCTCGTCATCCTCGCCATTTAAATTAATAGAGGCACACCTTCCGGGGTGTGCCTCTATTTTTGTTTGACGCGTGGCGCGTTTATTTCCCTGGCGACTTGCTCGGCAAAGTCATCACCAATTCTTTCGGGTCGCCTTTGAAATCAATCGTTGTTGTCAGGCGGCAAGTACCGTTTGCCTTGGTCGCAATGACCGTGTATTGACCAGGAGGGCGAGTGAACTTAAGGCGCGCATCGTCACCTGCGCGGGAAGTCGTGCCGTAGTTTGTGGCGGAGCCATCGGCGGGCTTCATGGTGACGATGGCGTCTGGGCAAAGCTCGCCTGTTGAGCTGACAACTTTCATTTTGCAGATAGGAAGAATCGCAATCTCAACGGCCAAATCATGGCGTTGGCCACCGACTGCCGCCGGCAACTCGTAGAGCTTAGGGTTAAACCCATCGCCGCCAATCCATAGAAACTTAGGCGCTCCATCGGCCGTGATATTGGCACTGGCCTGCCCGTGCAGTGGCGTGTAATAAGACCAGACCACCGTTTTGCGGCGAGGTGTGCGCATGTAAGCGTCGGTTGGGCGCTCGGTCAGCACCATCACTTTGGCGCGGCTGATTGGCTTTTTGGTCGCTTTGTCACGAATCATCGCCACATAAAGCGTTTGCTCGCCAGTCGGCGGTGCGATTTTGGGTGGGGCAGGGATGGCCCCAACCGCAGCCGTTGGCGCACCGCCCGCAACATTGGTCACGGGCTTTCCGGCGCTTTGGTCGGCCGTTGGGCGGCTAGAGTTGGAGCAACTTCCTAAAAATGAGATGGCCAAGAGTGTGAGCGTAACAATCAGTAGCGCGCGAGTAGTTTGGATTGGGTTTTTCATGATTCTTCTGAAATGTGGATGCGCTCGACGCCTTTGAAAGCGTCATAGGTCAGCACATCAAGGTCAATCGCTTTTTCGGCCTCAAGCGCGTCGGCGAGTTTCCCGTAGATGATGGGCGACTCAGGTTGGAATACCGTACAGCAATCGGGCGCGGGTAAATTCGATAAATCGTAAGTGCCAATCCGCCGTGCTTTGGTGATGGTCTCTTGTTTGTCGTGCGTTACGAGTGGCCGCAAAACGGGCAGACGCGAGGCCTCTTGGATGACAGCCATATTTTCGAGCGTCTGACTCGCGACTTGACCAACAGACTCACCCGTGATGATGGCTTTGCCCTTGCGGCGGCCCGCGATGCGACCGGCAATCCGTTGCATGGCTCGGCGATACAAAACGGTGCGGTAAGCCTCAGGGCAAAGTCGGCGGATGGCCTCTTGATAAGGCGCAAATGGCGCGATATGCAAAACAGTTGTTGGCTGCCATTTGGCGAGCTCGGTTGCAATGCGGATGATCTTTTCGCGCGTTTGCGGCCCGACATGCGGAAAGGAGTAAAACGAAACAAACTCAACGCGAATGCCGCGCTTCATGGCTTCCCAGGCGGCGACGGGCGAATCGATGCCGCCTGAGAGTAGGCAGAAACCGCGGCCCATTGTGCCAACTGGCAGGCCACCTGGGCCCGGGATGCGCTGGCAGAAAACCCAGCTACCTTCTTGGCGGATGTCGACTTCGATGCTGAAGTCGGCGTGTTTGAGATTAACTTTTAGGTTGCCCGCAGCAGGCAGAACACTTTCGGCGATGACCTTTTCGAGATCAAGCGACCGCATGGGGAACCGCTTTTCGGCTCGATTGACTCGCACTCGAAAGGGGATTTCGCTCTGGCCCGCAAAATCAGATTGCAAGGTCGCCAATGCCATTTCGGTGGCAAGCGCGACAATTTCGGTCGGGTCAAAACCACATCTGACAGCGGGGGAGCAGCTCGCCACTCCAAAAACGCGAGAAACTCGATCGGCGAGCAACTCGGCCGGAATGTCAGCTCGAACCAACATGCGACCGCGCATATTGTCGATTTTAAGGCCTGGGACGGCCTTTAATGCGGATTTGATGTTTTCACGCAGGGCGCGTTCAAACATCGGGCGATTGCCTCCTTTGAGGCCAATTTCCGCATAACGGATAAGAAGTGCGCGAGGGGATTCCATGATGGGCGCCGCTATTCTAAAATCCCCGTCCGCTAAATGGCCGGGAGTGGGCGATTAGCTCAGTTGGCTAGAGCATCTCGTTTACACCGAGAGGGTCAGGGGTTCGAGTCCCTTATCGCCTACCACTCCATTTTTTGCCTAGCGTGGCCCATTTTTCTCTGCAAGTGGCCTGAGTTTTGCGTAACAATGGGGGCGATTACCCGAAGACAAACCATGAGTTTCCTCCTTTTGCTTGCTCCGTTGTTATTTCCTGCCCAGCAGGAAGTCACGCTTACTGATGTGCACCTTGAGCCCGCGGGCCCTACAGGCGTTGAGTTGCATGTGTCGCTCGATGTGGCCTTTGGCTACCACATTTACGCGCCAGATCAAAACCCTGACTCGGGCATCCCCGTCAGCCTTACGCTTGGCGCTGGGCTTGAGGCCGCGGGTGATTTGCGCGCAGTGACTGAGGTCGTTGAGCATGTCGAAGATTTTGGTCCAGGTATGCGCTATGAGTATTTGTGGCTTGCGGGTTCGGTTGAGCTGGCGATGCCCGTCCAATTGCTCGTCGCCGCAGATGATTTAAATTCTGCCGTAACGCTGCATTTTCAGGCTTGCGACGAGAGCGTTTGCTTCCCACCAGATAGCGCCATTTTGCCTTTGGTTGGGCCGCTCGCCTTCGCTGTCGGCGAACAGGTTGCGCCAGAAGCCGCTGATGAGGCCGTGCCAGGAATCGCTGTCGTCGAAACGCCTACCGAGCCCGTTCAGCCGCAAAAAACCGAGCCGCAAGTCGAAGGAGAGGCCAGCTTGCTTGCGTTTTTGCTCTTAGCCGTCGCGGGCGGTTTGTTTGCGCTAATGATGCCGTGCACTTACCCGATGATCCCCATCACAATCAGCTTCTTCACCAAGCAAGCGGAAGCCCGCGACGGCAATGTTTTGCCCTTGAGCTTGGCTTATGGTGGCGGCATTGTGGCGATTTTCGTTGCGATTGGGGTCATCATTGGCCCCGTTGTGCTGGCGTTTGCGGTTCATCCCGTGACCAACATCATCATTGGCTTGATGTTCGTCGTTTTCGCGCTGGCTCTATTTGGCGCCATCACGCTTAACCCGCCGCAGTTTTTGATGCGCGGCGCGAGCAAGGCGTCTACGAAAGGGGGCTATATCGGCGTTTTCTTGATGGGCATGACCCTCGTGATCACTTCGTTTACTTGCACGGCGCCTTTTGTCGGCTCACTCTTGAGCTTTGGCGCGACGGGTGGCGGCTTGATGCGCGTCGCCCTCGGCATGGGCGTTTTTGGCCTAACGATGGCCATCCCTTTTGTGATCTTGTCGCTCGTGCCGGGTCGCTTGCGCTCGATGCCATCAAGTGGCGAATGGATGAACACGCTCAAGGTCACGCTCGGTTTTGTTGAGCTGGCCGCCGCGCTTAAATTTATCAGCAACGCAGATCTCGTTTGGGGCTGGGATGTCTTGTCGAAAGAGCTTTTCTACATGCTCTGGGGCGGCATCTTCTTGGTCACGGCCTTGTTCCTCTTCGGCATGATTTACCTCAAAGGTTACGGCTCAAACGATGGTATTAAGCCTGGCCGCATGTTGGCCGGGACGGGTTTTTTGTTGTTTAGTCTGTACAACTTCCACGGCTACGCGGGCAACGACATGGATTTTGTCATGACCGCTATCGCACCGCCATATTCAAGCCACGCCGCTGCTGATGGCACCACACTTGAAAAGAAGACGCACACGATTGTCAAAGACGATTATGAAGCTGCGCTGGGCTCGGCCAAGGTGAGCGGCAAGTTGTTGCTGATTAATTTCACGGGTTACACCTGAGTGAATTGCCGCATGATGGAAGAGAAAATCTTCCCTCTCGCAGCGGTCGCTGCGGAATTAGATTTCTTTGTTGAAGCGCGTTTGCATACCGATGGCGCTGATGCCGAAAAAGTAGCAAAATACAAAGCGATGCAGCTCGAGATGGCCAACTCATACGCCAACCCGATTTATGTTGTCGTCGATCCGCAATCAGGCGATGTCGTTGGCTTGCAGCAAGGTGCAGAAATGGATCCAACCAAGTTTGCGAGTTGGCTCCAGTCGTTGCGCCACGCCGCTGTTGCAAATCGTGTTGCGGCTGCAAATGACTCATTAAAGGCCCTTGAGGCCATTCAAGACGAGTTCTAGAGGGCTGATTCATGGTTGAAGTCTGGAAAGGCGCGGGCGCAGGGAACACTTTTTACATCGTCGTTGAGCCGCACATTTCTCGGGCTGTCGGTGACCTGCCAACTTTCGCAAAAAAATATTGCGGACGCAAAATTGACGGCTTGATTGTGATTGGGCCAGGCAAGCACAACGACAAAAATTTAGCCGCTCGCATTATCAATCGCGATGGAACAGAGGGGGGTGTGTGCCTCAATGGTTTGCGCGCTGCCGCCGTCTGGACGAAGCAAGACGGCGGGCAATTCGAGATGGACGGCCACATCATTCCGTGGCGCCGCATCCAGGGCCGTGTTGAGCTACATCTTCGTGTCGAAGATTTACCGGGCGAGATGTCTCTGACTGCGTGCAGCGTAGACGGGCGCCAAGGCATGATTGTGCCGTTCTGGAACCCTCATTGCGTTTTTCCCGTCGAGAGTTTGGCTGATGTCGATCTCGATTCATTGGCCGCAAATGTGCGTGAAAATGTCGATCAATTTCCTGATGGCGTCAATGTAGAAATCATCGCAGATGCAAGTGATGGCTCAATGCACGCCAGGGTCAATGAGCGAGGTGTAGGCGAGACAAAATCCTGCGCGAGTGGGGCGGTCGCCATCGCTTTGGTGGCTTGGGCGGGCGGCTTAAAGGGCTCTCTCGATGTCCGTATGCCCGGTGGAGTCTTAAGAATTGCACGCGCCGCAAATGGCGGAATCCTTCTCTCAGGAGGCGCTGTAGTGGCCCCTGGCGAGACTTGGTCGATTCCTTAGCTTGACGGCCAGGCGAGTCTTTTTGGTGGCGTTGTAAGTCGTTTGCTGCAAGTTGGTTACGCGTGCAGTGCGACAGGAATAAGGCTTCCTTTAGAAGCTCCGCTATGGTGAAATAAGGCTTCCTATTTACGGCCTCCTACCGCGGAAAATGACCGAAGAAATCAACCCTAACCTCCATCGCGTAGAAGACCTGCTGGTCGAGCGCGAAATGCGTGAGTCTTACCTGACTTACGCTCTCTCGGTCATCCATGACCGCGCCCTTCCCGATGCTCGTGATGGCCTCAAGCCGTCTCAGCGCCGCATTCTCGTCGCCATGAATGACTTGAGTCTGCGCCACACGGCCAAGTATCGAAAATGCGCAAAGATTGCCGGTGACACATCCGGTAACTACCACCCACACGGTGAGTCGGTGATTTACCCGACCCTCGTGCGTATGGCTCAGCCTTTCCGTTTGCGCCACATGCTGGTCGACGGCCAGGGTAACTTTGGCTCGATTGACGGCGACCCGCCAGCGGCCATGCGTTACACCGAGGCTCGCATGGGTGGCCCAGCCGAAGAGATGCTGAGCGATCTTGATAAAGATACGGTTGATTTAAAGTCCAACTATGACGAAACTCGTTTTGAGCCCGTCGTGTTGCCCGGCAAGTTTCCAAACTTGTTGGTCAATGGCTCCGAGGGTATTGCGGTCGGCATGTCGACCGCGCTTCCACCGCACAACCTCGGCGAAATCCTTGAGGCGACTCGGCGCTTGCTTGACAACCCAGGCATCACAATCCCAGAGCTCATGGATGTCGTCCAGGGCCCTGACTTCCCGACGGGTGGCATTATTTGTGGCCGTGCCGGGATTCATTCTGCGCTGATGACGGGGCGCGGCAAGGTGAAGTTGCGCGCGCGACTACATCACGAAGAGCCTCCCGCCAAAAACAAAGGCCGCTATAAATTGGTGATCACTGAGATCCCTTATGAGCGCGAAAAGGCAGCGATTATTGAAAAGATTGCTGATGCGGTAAAAGAAGAGCGCATTGAGGGTATTTACGATATTCGCGACGAGTCAGACCGCAACGGCATGCGCCTTGTGATTGAGCTCAAAAAAGATGCTGACGCTTATGTAACTGAGAATCAACTGTATAAGTATTCGCAGCTGCAGACGACTTATGCCATCCGTAATACGGCTCTTTACCAGGGTGAGCCACGCACGATGAATTTGAAAGAATTGTTGTGCGCTTATCGTGATCATCGTTTTGATGTCATCCGTCGCCGCACGCGATTTTTGCTCAACAAGGCCGAGCGTCGTTTGCATATTTTAGATGGCTTGATGATTGCGATTCAGGCGATTGACGAGGTCGTCGAGATTATTAAAGCGTCGGCCGATACCCACGAAGCGCGTAAAACGCTCGAGGCTACTTTTGATCTGAGCGAGATGCAGTCGCAAGCGATTGTTGATATGCGCTTGGGGCGCTTGACTGGCCTTGAGGTCGTTAAGCTGCAAAAAGAGATTGACGGTTTAAAGGTCGATATCGCGTGGTATCGCCGCATTTTGACGGAAGACGAGTTGGTTTACAACATCATCCGCGAAGACCTCGACGAGCTTGATTCCAAATACGCTGACCCGCGCCGCACTGAAATCGGCGATGATGTCGACGAGATTCTTGACGAGAATTTGATTCCCGAAGAGACCGTCGTTGTCACGATTTCTCGTGATGGTTATGTCAAGCGTACTCCGGTTGCAACTTATCGCGCTCAAGCGCGTGGCGGTCGTGGCATTACTGGCAACAAGGCTAAAGAGGGCGATGTTTTGTCGCATCTGTTTGTTGGCTCGACCCATGATTACTTAATGATTATTACCGATCGTGGTCGTCTCTATTGGCTCAAAAATTACAAGCTGCCGGCGCAAGATCGCACGGCCAAGGGGCGCAGTATTCGTCAGCTACTTGACGGCATCGAGCCCGAAGAGCAAATCCGCTCAATCTTGGCGACTCGTGACTTTACCGAAGCTGATTCATTGCTGTTTGCCACGGCAAATGGCAAGGTGAAAAAGACGGCGCTTAAAGATTACTCCAATGTGCGTTCCGTCGGCATCATCGCAACCAAGCTCGAAGAAGATGACCGATTGATTGGCGTCCGTATGGTGAGCGAGGGTGATGAGGTCTTGCTGTGTACAGCTAAGGGGCAAGTCGTCCGCTTCAAAGAAAGTGATGCGCGCGTGATGGGCCGAAATGCCGCTGGTGTGCGTGGCGCCAAACTTAAAGAGGGCGATCGCGTGGTCGACCTTGTGATTGGCACGGAAGACGACATGCTGCTTATTGCTTGCGCGCGTGGTTATGGCAAGCGTACTCGCATGGGTGAGTTCCGGCTGACTAAGCGTGGCTCGCAGGGTGTGGTTGGCATTCGCGCAAATGAGCGCAATGGCGAGGTCGTCAATACGCGCAATGCGAGTCAGGCGCCTGATGTGCTGTTCTGCAGCCAGGGTGGCATGCTCGTCCGTATGGCCGTAGAAGACATTTCCATCCAGGGGCGTGCCACTCAAGGTGTGCGTTTGGTCAACTTAAAGGGCGATGATCAGTTGTCACGCATTGCCATGATTCCTGCCGAAGAAGAAGGCGCGGATGACCCCGATGCGTCAGACGCACAAGCCACTGACGAAACCAAAACTGAGCCAGAGCAAAATGATTAACCAACTCAAAAGCGATTTGATGACGGCTATGAAAGCCGGCGATAAATTTCGGCGCGACATGATTCGCTCGATTCAATCTGATTTAAAAAACGCGGGCATCGACAAGAAAGGTCGTGATGGTTTGACCGACGAGGTGGCTTCACCTGTCGAGTATTTAACCGATGGTGAAATGACTGCCGTTTTGCAAAAAGCGGTAAAAAGTCGTCGCGAATCTGCCGAGCAATATGTCCAAGGTGGGCGAGCTGAGTTGGCCGAAAAAGAAACTTCTGAGGCTGATTTTATCGCCGAGTATTTGCCCAAAGCGATGCCGGCAAATGAGCTTGAGGCGGTCGTCCGCGAAGCCATTGCAGAGGTTGGCGCGGCGTCGATGGCTGACATGGGCAAGGTCATGAAAGTCGTCCAACCCAAGGTGGCCGGTCGTGCAGATGGCAAGGCAATTTCGACGGTTGTGCGAGGTTTGCTCGCCTAGGCATGTTGGTGGTAGCTCAGCGATGAAAGCAAAAATTTGGTTTTGGTCGATTCTTTACCTGACCTTTTTGACGCTATTGGCGCACTGGAGCATCGGCAAGGCCTACGAATGGGCTGTCGCTGAAAAGGCCTCTCATGCGGCAAAAGATCGCGAGATTGAGTTGAGTGCGCGTGCCATCCGTGAAGAGGTGGCCGAGTTTGCGCGCGGGCGTGATGAAGCCCGCGAGTGGGGTGCATCTGCCGCAACTGCCGTGCGCACAGCACTTTATCTGCGAGATCCAAACGCGCCTTGCCCTAAAAACGCATCGGCCATCGTGAGGGGCGCTGCCGCTTCGGTGCATGGCGTTTTCGCTCGTCGTTCTTCGCAGAGCCCAATCAATAGCGACAACTTGCCTATTTTCTTAGAGCATAATTGGCTGACCAAAGCCTCTGGCACGCGCGTGGGCGACCCGCTCAAAATCCGTGGCGCCACGATGGTGCATGGGTTGTCGCGCACTGATTATCTGTGGTTCGACCCCGTCTATTGGCGCCCTGGGTGCGAGGCTTGCCATCAAGGCGCTGAGCCGGGGGCTTTTGCCGGCAGTATTTCAATTCGTATTCCGATGATGCCCGAGTAAGGTGGGGGCGATTTGACCTCATCTTCATTTACCGGAAAGAATGCCGTCCGTGGCGCGGTGCTCACAGCCGCATTGACGATGGTCTCGCGCGTTCTTGGTTTTTTGCGCGACATGGCGATGACCACGGTTTTTGGTGCGAGTGCCGAGTTTGGCAGTTTTGCAGTCGCGTGGGCGTTGCCTAATTTGTTTCGCCGCTTGTTCGGCGAAGGTGCGGTCAGCGCGGCCATTCAGCCCGCTCTCGCCCACGAACAAGAGAGGCATGGCTTGCCTGCAGCCCATCGTTTATTCGCACGATTTCATTTCGTATTTCTCTTGGGGCTAATTCTTTTAGTCGCCCTAGGGGAAGTCATCATCTTGCTGCTTCCAGCGATCTTTCCTGATTGGGCCACTGCTGGCACCAACCCAATGGCCATCCGCTTGATGGCGCTTTTCTTTCCGTATGTGCTGCCGATTTGCCTGACTGCATTGGCGAGTGCACCGCAGCATTTATCAGGTCGGTTTACTTTGCCGGCTTTGGCTCCGGCTTTACTCAATATCATCTGGATCAGTTGGCTCGGCTGGATGGGCTGGCAGGCTAGCGATAACGCACCCTCTATTTTGCTCTTGCCGCTTGGTGTCTTTGTCGGTGGGGTGGCTCAGTGGCTTTTGCAGTTGCCAGGGCTTCGACTCAGCGGTTGGCCGATTTTGCCGAGCCGAGCTGGGTCAGACGGACGAGTCCGAAAGACATTACGGCATTTTTTACCCGCCATGATTGGCTTGCTTGCCGTCCAAGTTAATGTCGCCGTTGACCTCTGGTTGGTGCGACTACTCGTGAGCGACGAGGCCAACACTTACACCTTTTTGGCGAATCGATTGTTGCAGCTGCCTTTGGCCATTTTGGGCATCGCCGCCGCGACTGGAGCGATGCCGCTTTTCGCCAAGATGTGCGCTGAGGGGCGCATGAAAGAAATGAGCCGCGCTTTGCGTTCTGCTCTCGAAAGCACTTTGGTCGTGATTGTTCCTGCTGGTTTAGGTTTGGCTATTTTGTCGCCCTGGGTTTTGGAAGTCTTATTCGAGCATGGTCGCTTCGCCGCAGCCGACACAGTGATGCTTTCCACCACTTTGCGCGCCTATCTTTTCAGTTTGCCCGCTGCGGCACTTCTCGGCCTATTGATTCGCGCACGCCACGCGCGGCTCGATTTGCGCGGCCCGGCCTTGATCGCAGTCGTTGTCATCCCGCTTAATCTTGGTCTCGACATTTGGCTCTTACCCAAATACGGGCCACCTGCCGCGGGCTGGGCGACGACAGCGTCTTGTTGGGTGCAATTGTTATTGCTGGCGCTCGGAATGAAATCCCTCGGCATGGCAAGAGTGTTTTCAATGGGTCGTTTACCCCGTTTGCTTTTGCCGGGTTTTGTGGTTGCGTTATGTGTCGGCGCCTTTTCATATTGGGCGAATACGCAACAGCACTTGCCCGCCGGGCTTATCATCTTGATCGGTATCCCCTTGGGAGGGCTCGTTTTCTCTTTTACTTTACGCGCAGTCCTACCCATCGAATGGAATGCAATTGCACCAAAAAAATGGAATGTCGGTGATGGCTCATGATGATTAGTGCATTTTCATTTTTGCGGAATGGCAGCAAGCTTTATTACCCGATTCTTGAATCCATTCGCTCGGCGCTCCCGCTTGTCGACGAATTTGTTATCGCGATGGGCGATTCCGATCCAGACGATGACACTCGAGAGCAAATCGAAAGCCTGGGCTCTGACAAAATCCGTTTCATTGACACCGTCTGGGATTTAGACGCCTTCCCCAACGGCACGGAATACGCTCACCAAACCGATATCGCTAAATCACACTGCAAAGGCGATTGGCTGCTCTATTTGCAGGGTGACGAGGTTTTACACGAAGACGATTTGCCGGGCCTGCGTGCGCAATGCGAAAAGTGGCTTGACCATCCTGAGGTCGACGGAATGATTTTTGATTACCTCCACTTTTGGGGGGATTACGGTCATGTGCAAAAATCTCACGCTTGGTACAAGCGCGAGATTCGGATGTTGAAGAATGACCCTGAAATACATTCTCGGAATGATGCGCAGAGTTTTCGGCGTGTGCCTGATTTTGATGGCCTCAGTTATCGGCAAAAAGCTGGCACGCAAAAACTGAATTGTGTTTATTCCTATGCCAAAATATTCCATTATGGCTGGGTGCGCCCACCTGATTTTATGGAGCGCAAGCAGACGCATTTTCATGATTGGCACCAAGAAGGTGATGGCAGAACTCAAGGGGTCCGCCAGGTCACAAATCGTTTTGACTATGGGGCGATGGGTCGCATCCCATTGTTTTTAGGCACGCACCCATCCGTGATGACTCAACGAATCGCAGCCATGGATTGGGCGGATGAGCTTTATGAGCGCGCGCCAGTTGGGCATAAACCCGCTATGCAGCGGCACGACCGGCTTAAATACCGGCTTATCTCTTGGCTAGAGAACACCTTCTTTCGGGGGCGTCATTTGTTTGCTTCCGAGCATTTTATTTTGGTCGGCGACAATCAGTCCGTAGGAAAAGCCAGCAAGTAGAGTGAATGCCGCGAGGCGCACCGACTGATACATTGGTGTGTCGGTCAGACTTGTGCCTGCAAAAATGAGGCATGCGAAAATGCCATAAGTCGCAGCTTGTGGGCGTGCTTTGAATGCGCGCACGAAAGACATCAAAATGGCAGCCGCACACCAGCAAACGCAAGCCAAGCCAAAAAGGCCTTGGGTGGCCAAGGTGTGTAAGGGGTAGCTATGGGCTGCAAATTGACCGTGGCGCACTGGGGTTCTCAAGAAATCTCCATGCACAGGGTGTTGAACGGCTAGATCGCTATAAGTGCCAAGCCCGTGGCCAAAGAGCGGAGCCGTTTTCCAGGAATCCCAGGCGACGCTCCAGTGGGCAGCGCGCATAGTGTCACTTGAATTCAGGTTTGCAAAATCGAAGGAAAGAAGACCAGCAAGTTTGTCGCCACCAAAGTGAAGAATGGCGGGGATGGCTAAGAGTAGGATGCCGACCCCAATCAACTTGGCCCGCCCGCTTTTGAAATGAAGAGCCGGGACAAATGCTGCAATCAAGCAGCCAACACCCGTGTTTGCCCTTTCTCCAGTCGAAACAAGCGCAAAGAGTGAAAGCAGTGCGACAAGCACCCAAAGAAACCGCATTTTCTTTTGCGCGCGGAAAGCAAAATCTAGCGCAACGGGTAGTGCTGTAGTCATGACGACCGAGAACGCAAAAATATGAGTCGGACCAATATGCCGCCCTGAATAGATCTTGTGGGGTGGCAGCCAGTCTATTGCCATGCCAACGGAATATAGGCCGCCTGCCCCAGCAAGGCCAAGGAAGGTGGCGAAAAACAGCATTGGCTTAGGTGTGATTTTGCCTATCGCACCGGCGCAAAAAAGAAAGGAAAGAGGCCAAAGCCCATCAATCTTGGCCCAAGGCTCTGCGCTTGCTGGGGTTAACAAAGTCGCCAGTGCGATAGAAAAAAGAAAAGCGAGAAATGGAGTCTGGAAAGAAAGCGAAAAGAGCTTCGGCTGTTTGCGCAAAAGCTGCAGAGAAAGCAGTATGGCAAGACCACCTGCAATCGCAATACCCGCCTTTGAAAAGGCAAGCGAGCCGAGCGCAACCCCTAAGAGGGCTGTGCATGTGAGGATTAGTTTGGAATTCATGACAGCTTCTGGAGGACGGCAATCATCGCTTCCCCTGTGCGTTGTGCAGACCAGCAGGATGCTTGTTTTAGGCCAAGAGTAGCTTGCTCTTGACGCATTGAAGGCTGAGATAATAGCTCGGCGATGTGGTGTGCAAAGAGCGAAGTGTCGTGAGGCTCTGCGAAAAGGGCGGCGTCGCCGAGAACTTCAGGAAGGCTGGTGCTGTTGGAAGAAATCACTGCGGTACCGCAAGCCATCGCTTCAAGGGGGGGTAAGCCAAACCCTTCAGCAAGAGAGGGGAAAACAAAAATAGAAGCTGACCGATAAAGTGCGGGCAATGATTCATCTGGAATCCGTCCGGGCAAATAGAGATTATTCAAGACACCCAATTCGCGCGCAATCTTTTGCGGAAGCCCCTTTGCCCTGCGCGCATCACCGGCCAAAATGAGCGGGTGTTTCTCTTGAAGCGCCGTCGGAATCATCGCCCACGCGCGCAAGAGTGTCTCCCAGTTTTTGTGACGCCTGAGTGCAGCTAGAAACAAAACGCCATTGATAGGTAAATTAAGAGAACGGATGGCTTCCGCATCGTTTTGCCCGTTGTGTGGGATTGGTGAAAACTTTTGATCTGGAAAATGTGGGACGACATGCAGTTTGCCCACTAGCGAGGGGAATTCAGTTTCAATACTATTCTGCGCAAACTGAGACCCTGTGATAATGAGAGAGGCCACGGTTGAAATTTGCTTGACCGTCTTCTTGAACCGCCTCGCATTGCGCCACCGTTGCAGAGCGTTGCGATCATCAGGGAGCAGGGGCGTAATGTCATGCAAAGTCGGGACGAGCTTGATGCCATCTAGACCCGCCGGCATGCTCGGTGAAGGCGACCACAAAATAGGCGCATCGCAGGGCCCGTTTGTCCATTCGCAAAATGGGATATTTGCAGCTCGAGCGCCCGCGCGAAGGAGGTCAAGGACGCGCGTGTAGGAAGAGGGCTTGCCGAGCTCTAGTCGGCAATCTAGCGCAAAGGCAGGCTTCATTTGGTTGAGAGAGCCTCAACCAAAAAATAATCCTGCAAACTCTTCACGCCACCCGCGCCGAGTTTGAGGGCTTGAATCCCTTCAACTGCGGCCATCGCGGCGGACATTGTCGTCAAACACGGGATACCAACCTGATACGCATCAGAGCGAATCATGCCGTCGTCGTGGCGCGTGACTTTGCCGAGAGGAGTATTAATAATCAAACTCACTTCTTGGCTTTTAATCAAGTCGACCACATTGGGTCGCCCTTCGTGTACTTTGTTAACTCGCTCAACAGGGACGCCGTGCCGCTTGAGCACTTTCCATGTGCCGCCAGTTGCGATGAGGTCAAAACCAAGGCCAACAAGCTGGCGCGCCACCATCGGAAGCTGCCGTTTGTCGGCATCTTTAACCGAAAGGAAAACTTTACCCTCGGTGGGCAAAGTGCGCCCTGCGGCATCGCTCGCCTTGGCGAAGGCCATCCCGAATGATGGGTCAATCCCCATAACCTCGCCCGTTGAACGCATTTCGGGGCCGAGGTCAGCGCGAGCTCCAGGGAATTTAGCAAAAGGGAAGGCCGGCGCCTTAACCGCAATGTGATCGTTGATTTCAATCTCAACGGCGCCCAACTCGGCCAGCGATTTGCCGGCCATGACCATCGTGGCGATGCGCGCCCAAGCCACGCCAGTCGCTTTAGCCACATAAGGCACGGTGCGTGAGGCGCGTGGGTTGACCTCTAGGATGTAAACCGTTTCGCCGCGAACAGCAAACTGAACATTCATTAAGCCAATCACGCCCAACTCAAGAGCCATTGCACGGGTCGATTCTTTAATCTCGTCAACAATCGTATCGGAGAGCGTAATTGGCGGAATGACGCAAGTCGAGTCGCCAGAATGAATCCCGGCCTCTTCAATGTGCTCCATGACTGCGGCAATCACGACATCTTTGCCGTCGCAAACGCAATCTACATCAACTTCGACGGCGTCTTCAAGAAAACGGTCAATCAAAACTGGGCGTTCTTGAGAGGCCATGACCGCTTCTTTCATGTAGCGGCTCAAATCGCGCGCGTCGTAAACGATTTCCATGGCACGACCGCCCAGGACATAACTTGGGCGCATCAAAACGGGGTAGCCAATACGGTCGGCAATTTTGACGGCATCTTCAGGGCTTCTGGCAATGCCGTTTGTGGGCTGGCGCAGATTCAATTTGCGCAACATATTGGCAAAATGCTCGCGGTCTTCGGCGCGGTCAATGGCTTCGACGGGAGTGCCGAGAATCGGCATGCCGGCTTGCTCTAAACCGCTTGCGAGATTGAGTGGTGTTTGGCCACCAAACTGCACGATGATGCCATCAGGTTTTTCGCGCTCACAGATGGCAAGGACATCTTCATGGGTGAGCGGCTCAAAATAAAGCCGGTCAGAAATATCAAAGTCAGTCGAAACGGTTTCGGGGTTTGAATTAACCATGATGGCTTCAACTCCCATGTCGCGCAAAGCCATGCTCGCGTGCACGCAGCAATAATCAAACTCAATGCCCTGGCCGATGCGATTAGGACCGCCGCCAAGGATGATGATTTTTTTGTTGCTGCCGACGGCGACCTCGTCGCTGGAACAATCGTATGTCGAATACAAATAAGGCGTGGCGGCAGCAAACTCAGCAGCGCAGGTATCAACAAGGCGAAAGCCCGGCTCAACACCCAATTCTTTACGCTTTGCGCGGACATCGTTTTCATGAATCTGCATCGCCTCAGCCATGCGGTTGTCGCTGTAGCCACGCGCCTTGAGTCGCCGCATTTTGTCAGCGTCGAGAGAATCAAGCTGAATGTTTTCAAGACCCGCGTCGCCAACAGCAAGTCGCTTGAGGTAAGTCAAAAACCACGGGTCAATCCCGGTCAGTCGATGCACCTCGTCAACACTGTAATCTTGCACAAACGCATCGTAAATGGCGAATAGACGCCCTGGGGCGGGCCGCATCATTTTTTGCGGCAACTCTTCAGAGGCGAATTCGCGCTTTTTACCACTAAAACCATTTCGACCGACTTCAAGCCCACGCAGAGCTTTTTGGAAGGCTTCTTCGAAGGTGCGCCCGATGGCCATTGTTTCGCCGACCGACTTCATTTGGGTGCCAAGTGTCGAATCGCTTTGCGGGAATTTTTCAAAAGCGAATCGCGGCATCTTTACGACGACATAATCAATGCTTGGCTCGAAGCAAGCTGGCGTCACTTTTGTGATGTCGTTTTGAATCTCATCGAGCGTGTATCCGACGGCAAGCTTGGCGGCAAACTTGGCAATTGGGAACCCAGTCGCCTTTGAAGCCAATGCCGACGATCGCGAAACGCGTGGGTTCATTTCGATCACAATCAAATCGCCGTTGGCCGGGTTGACCGCAAATTGAACATTGGAGCCACCTGTCGCTACACCAATTTCGCGCATGATGGCAAAAGACGCATCGCGCATCTTTTGATACTCGCGATCAGTCAGCGTTTGGGCGGGCGCAACGGTAATCGAATCGCCAGTGTGCACGCCCATCGGATCGAGGTTTTCGATGGAGCAAACAATGACACAATTGTCTTTTGCGTCGCGCATGACTTCCATTTCATACTCTTTCCAGCCGACGAGTGATCTTTCGATTAGAAGCTCGCTGTT
>Ga0233448_1000052_pt1 | contig 138093 bp, 82 predicted proteins | sample SI_124_October20_2_FD_183015 | JGI IMG/M metagenome (GOLD analysis project Ga0233448, IMG submission 183015) | Seawater microbial communities from Saanich Inlet, British Columbia, Canada - SI_124_October2016_150_MG | ecosystem: Environmental > Aquatic > Marine > Inlet | place: Canada: British... | reverse complement strand
CATGAAATCGCAGCACCATGAGGTGTTTGCTTAATATGTTGGAGGCCCGGAAAGTGTCTCTTATTTTTTAAGCGATCTTGTCCGAATTACTTTGACGACTTACAGCGATCAACATTTAAAACAGCCCATCCGATCATCGTGTTCACAATGATGTACTTACCAAAGTGCAGGAGGGCCAGACCTGCTGCTTTATTCCAATTAAATTTTGGGCGATAGGTAGTGATCAAATATGAGCCGATGACTCTAAAAATTGAAGTGAACACGTATCCTATGGCCAATGCCAGGACGGACCTCAGAATATAAACCAGGACGAGGGTGGTTAGGAAACCAGCCAGCTGAGTCCCGATTGAATAGACCACTTGTTTTTCAATACGCAGCTTCTTAATCAGCAGGGGTAAGGCTGGGTTGAGAAACCCTTCAGCAAGGAAGGCAAGTGACATAACCCAGAGAATTGCAATCAATTCTGGCTGGCTATAAAAATTCGCAATGGGGCTGATACTGATTATCAAAACCAGAAAGAGGAGGATACTTCGCCCCAAAGCGATAATAAATGAGGTATCAATAAATGCCCGGGAATCACCTTGTGGATGTTGTATGAGGGCAGTTTTGACGCCGGTATCTGAAAAAATCTGCACCAGGGTCATCATGAGCATTGCTGTTGCCATGAGTCCAAAAGCTTCTGGGAAGAGTAAACGGGTCAGAACAAGGTTGCTGGTAAATCGGATAAGACCAGCACCCCCGCTACCGATTAAAGACCAGAAAGCAGCCAGTATAGTCCTGCTCTGCAGGCCTGACTTTTTATCTCTCATTTGTCTTTTAAACTCTTGAATCATTATTTTCTCGTTTCCTTAATTGGTCATTATTATCAAATTCTTTTATATACTAGTTCAAGCTTGATGCCAAACTTATAAATGGCATCTAAAGTCCTGTATATAATGAATATATAAATGTTAATAATACTTGATAATTAACTTGAAATGAATCTCATATTGAGACAATTTGCTTACTGTCTCATGTTGATACAAAATGAAAAGTGACCATCCGCGGCTTGAGAATGGTCACTTTTATTGCGCTAGGGAAAATTATAAGGTACTCAGTTAGAAAAGATCAATTCACTCCTCATTTTACGGACTATCAAGCGGATAGATTGTCTAGCTTCATTAGCCTTTACTTGCGCCAGGGTACCTGGAACAATATGATTCTTTATCCATATCAGACTTTTCCAGAATACCTCCACGCCTGCTGCCATGAGCATCGTTCTTAAACCAGCATTCTTGCGATAGTAGTCGTATTCACTGTTTACCATGATATCTAGGATCTCTTTACTTTTTCTACTGATCTTTTTATTGCTGGCGATACTGCTTTGACCACCCAGATGGATGACTGTCACCGTAGGATTGAAAACGACATCCCAACCGGCCTTAGTCGATCTATAGCAATAGTCTACTTCTTCAAAATACATAAAGAACATTTCATCAAGTAGACCCACTTTTTCCACCACTTCTCGTCGAATCATGAAATAGGTCCCAGGTACCCAGCCAACTTTACGAGGTGCTGGCTTTTCGCCTTGTGGTGCCTGGAAGTAATCATAATAGGTAGCATAGGAAGGGTGTCTGGATTCATAGCCGGTCATGACTTTCAATTTTTTCCAGGGCGTTGGAAATTCACGGGCTGATGGTTGAGGACTACCATCCTCACATACAAGCTGGGCACCCATGATCCCCACGGTAGGGTTTGCTTCCATGTACTCAACACTATCTCTTAAGGTGTCACTAAATACATAGGCATCTGAATTCAGCAGCAGTACATATTCGCCTTTGGCCTGCTTAATGCCGATGTTATTACCTGCTGCGAATCCACTATTTGAATCATGACGAATTAAATGCACCTCAGGGAATTTCTGTGCAACCATATCACAACTGCCATCCCAGGAATTGTTATCAACCACGATAACTTCGAAATCTGAGTATTCAGTTTGGGCGTAAACCTTTCTTAAAGCTTTTTCTAAGATTGCTTCTGTATTATAAGAAACGATTATTATTGATAGCATACTTCCTCCATATTCCTGAATTAAGCCACACTTGAATAAAGATTATCTTTAGGAGCAGGTAACTGCTCAAGGCGAGTATCCAATTTCAGGCGTTCCATTTGCCAGGCATGGAGGCTGTCACGAAAACCGGCGTGATTGTAGCGTTTCATCCCTTTGATAGCTGCCAGAATGTATCCCGTGAGAATACTCAACCCACCCAGGCCAAAAGGTCTCTCAATCATGCGATAAAGGGCCACAACGACGATGTATAGGGGGTGGGTACCCATAAAGTATTGACCACGTCCCCAGCGGAGTCGGCCATGCAGAATCCCCTTATGGGAAGAGCCCATCAATCGTTTATGGATGATGTTCAATGTGGGATTACTGATACTGCGCGTTCTCCATCTAGCCATCCGAGCGCGATGATAGGCGATACCATCCCACATGACCTCTTTGACGAAGCCACCGATTTCCTCGAAGGTATCTCGTCGGTAGAAATTAAAAGCTCCCACTGTCATCTCGTCGTGGGTGCGTTCTTCTACTAGTATTTTGCCTTGAGGGAGAAAAATTTTACCACTTGCTGACCCCAACCATTGATCACGATTAAAGTAGCTGAGAAGTGTTTCTACATAATTGGATTTAAACTCAATATCTCCATCCATTTTTGCGATAAAAGCGTAATCTGAAGTCCGCATGCGCTCATAACCATAATAGAAAGCTTCAACCACTCCAGGACCCACTGAGCGTTCACCACGATCTGGTTTGATTACTACATTCATCCAGGCATTTCTACTGGCAGCTTCGAGCAGAATTTCTGTTGTACCATCAGTAGATCCATCATCAACCACCACCCATTCAACAGGGGGAATGGTTTGAGACTCCATGCTCCGTATAACGCGCGGCAAAAATTCAGCTTCATCCCTGACGGGTGATATCACTACATATTTATAAGTATTATTCATTATTTTGGTTTCCTTTGTTTTTAAACTGTGCTTAGGGCTCATATATTTTTGAAGATTAGTTAGTTTGAATAGCGGCACTTAGAGATGGTGAATCAGATTCATCTCTCAGCCGATTTAGGTTTATTTTTTGTTGCCAAAATTGGCTCAGAGAATCAAGCACCCCGAAAAACTGGGGATAAATACAGAAGGCCAGGTACAGACTATAAATGAAAGCTTCCTTGCGTGATATTCGCATCACACGGGAGAAGTGACCCGCTTGAAACACCAATCTGAACATGACCAATAGAGCCAGTAAAAAACCAGGTCCCAAAAGTCCTAGAAGTGCAGAAATAATTACAATGGAGAATGGCGTCAGGGCACCCACTAGCAGGGCAACGGTTCGTTTGACCATATAGCGTTCAGGCTCTTTCCAATAACTCAATGCCAGATATCCATAAACGAATCCACTTCTGCGAGTTCTTTTCAAGAAAGTGGAGGTTTTACTAATGTTTATATCATGACTGGCCATAAGGGAATTGAGTCGATAAACCTTATACCCCAGGCTACGAATTCTGTAGCTAAGATCAGGATCTTCGCCTGCGCTTAATGCTGCACGATAGCCACCACATTGTTCCACTAAATCCCGATGAATCAGCACGTTACCACCGAAGGTCTTTGCTTCAATATCCTTTGTGGACCACCCTTCAGATCCACTACGAATATTCCATTCCAGATTAGCCATCCTGTGATAGAGGTTACGATTGGGAAATCTCTCTTTGAGGGTACCGGCAACTGCTCCAACATTTTCTTTCTTTAAATGTGGTATAGCCGTTCTGAGCCAGCGAGTATCCAAATACGAATCTGCATCAACAAATTGTATCAATTTATGTTTAGAGGCCAACCAGCCGGCATTTCGGCCCTTGGCGGCATTAGGATGGTTTGTCTCCAGTTTAATGACTTTTACGGAGGGAAAACGTTTCAGAATATCCAGTGTTTTGTCTTTGGATCCGCTATCCACATAAATCACTTCCAGTAATTCCATTGGGTAATCAAGATTGTAGATGGACTGAAGGCAATTGGAAATATACTGTTCTACATTTAAACCTATCACCACCACACTGACACCTGGAATCTGATCTATTTGGGTGTAACTTTTTAATTTGTCTGCAATCATAAATATCCTTGTATTCTCGTTTAGTTGAGAGTCTATATTTCAACAAGGATGCCAAAGAATAAAAGAACTCATAAGTAAAATATAAACAATGTATAAGAGCGATTATTCAGATCGTTTTCATTCTGTAATATCTGTCTCATCCTGAGAGATAAAGTGTTAATGTCTCAGAATGAAACAAGCGTGGGAAGTTTAGGATAATGACGGTCGAGAGGGCTTGAAAATATCGAAAGTAATGGCCACAAGTCCGCTTAACTCGAGGATGCTGCTCATGGAAATCAAACCCAGGTCAAAATGAATGATTTGATCAGTGTAGTGATATGAAACGGTGCGCAAGGTCCAGATCATGAGTAATAATCCCGTCCCGATAAAAACGAGCGATCTACCTGATGAAGTATCAGATTCGTAATTTCTGCTCCAATGGATAATCATACCAATTGATGTGGATAAGAGGGCTAGAAGTGTTGTTAGCTGCAGATACCTCCGGATGGGATAGAGACCATTTTGCAAACTTAAGTGACGTCCGAAATTTGAAAGTTGATCATGCAACTGAAACTGGCGCACAATTGCTAATAGAAACAGCACGCCCGTTAAGATGATCCAGAATGAATAAACACTAGAGCCGTTGGGATAACGGTTTGCCTTAATGAGTGTTAGAGCGCCAACCAGAATGTAAATCGAAACTACGATCCACGAGAATGAGGCATTCATACTAGATTAATTCGTTGGTTTGCTCTACCAAAGTAGCAAACTAGGCTGCCTGATTGAAGATATGCAGCAATCGCTTGGCATTTAAATCTTGATCGAATTCATGGACAATCCGCTCTTTAGCAACCTCTGCAAGCCAATTAGTTTGCTCTGGTAAGCGAAACAGATCTTGGATAGCCATAGCCAGGCTATCTGCATCATCAGGAGGGCATAGGAGTCCGGTTTGTTTATGGATGACCAGTTCAGGAATACCTGAGAGCTGGGTACTTATAACTGGAATACCAAAATTCATAGCTTCCATAAGCACAACTGGTATTCCATCCATATCACCGTTGCTATCTTTTTTTCCGGCCAGTACAAATGCATCAAGCGTTTTTATCCATCCTAGAGCTTCAGTGTGTGGCATTGATCCTAGAAATGTGATAACTTCAGAAAGATTCGCGGCCTTGACTTGCTGTTTAAGATCATCCATAAGGGGGCCATCGCCGGCAACCTCAATCCTAAAATCAAGCCTGCTTTCAGCCAGAATAGCGGCGGCATCAATGAGTGTGTCAATGCCTTTCTTCTCTACCAGACGTCCAAGTGTCCCGATTACTACAGGTTTAGAATTTGGGCTTACCTGAGGTTTTTCATAATTCGAATTTGAATCGACGCCACATCGGACGATCTCAATTTTGTCAGTATTTCCACCATATTTTGCCATGACGTTAATATTAAAATTGGAAATCGAGATGGTTTTGTGGGAGCGTTTTATCTTTTCCTTAATCAGGAGGGGACGCTCGAAAATATCATTGGCATGCGCCATGAAAGTAAACGGAATGCCTGCGAGTGCTGAGGCATACATCCCAATTTGTGTAGGAACATGGGCAAAGTGAATATGCAGGTGCTCGATATTTTTGCTCCGCATATCTTTTGCCAGCCAGGCGCCATGTAGAAATTGATAAACCAGTTTTATGGCTTTCTTTCGAAAGAGACCGGTCTTTATCACATCGAAGGTTAATTGTAATGTCGCTTTCGTGAAGGAGCGTTTGTGGCTCATCGCTGTCCATTTTAAAGCTCGCAAGTTACTTTTCATGTTGTGCTCATAGAGGATGCTTGTTCTCGCAGCCAGATCAGCTGCTTTCTGTCCATGGGCATTGTGTTGGGGTCGGTGTATCGAATAAGGATGTATTTCCTCACCCATGTCTTCCAATGCCCAAATCTCATTTGTAACAAATGTGGCTGATAAAGATGGTAATTCAGGTGCAAGGTATGCGATTCTTTTATTATTGGTTTTCATTTTAACTTTCCTTTGAATGTAAGTGATAATTATCGATGTCTGATCGGGGTTGCAGGAGTTCCCACAGCGATTGTGTTGGCCTCAATGTTTTTAGTTACAACACTGTTTGCGCCAATAATTGCTCCATCCCCTATGGTGACGCCAGGTAAGATGACTGAACCCCGGCCGATCCAGACATCGCGTCCAATTTTGATGGCTTTTGCAGCATGGGGCTGTTCTCTAATTGATTTGTCGGGAGATATTCCATGATTCGCGTCGCGGATACTTACGAACTCACCAATCAGGGTGTCATCTCCAATGCTAATATGTTCATAGGCAACCAGAGTCGTCCCACGATTAATTCTTACGGATTTCCCTAATATGATATGACCGCTTTCTTCTGTGCCAAATTCAACACTTTGACCAATCCGACTACACAGACCAATTGTTACTTTTCCTGTGCCGCCGAGGAGGATACTCCCATCAAATTGAACAGACACATCAAAATGAGCATTTTTTATCTTAGCAGCTGTGAGCCAATATATTCGCGAAAAACTGCTACTCAGGGGCTTCAACATGCGGAAGGGAAAAGCCAGGATTGTACTTAGTACTGAGAGCACAATGAGTTGGGTTGATCTGGATTCTTGTGAATTTCTACCAGCCATTATGCTGCCTGCTTGGCGTTAGGTTGTGAGAGTAAGCGTTCGAATTGATCAGCGGACTGTTGCCATGAGAATTCAGTACTTTTTTCATAAGATTGCTTTTGCATTCTCTTTAAAGAGGCTGGATTTTCCAGCAGAAAATTTACTCTGGCAGCAAGATCAGAATCTTTCCCTGTTGGCGTCAAAAATCCTGTGGTCCCATTCTGGATCATATCTCTAACGCCCTTATTATCAGTGGATACGACAACAGCTCCAGAACTCATTGCCTCAAGACAGGGGAGACAAAAACCTTCTTCATAGCTTGAACTCATCCAGATTTTAGTCTGTTGATAGATTTTTGCAATGGTCGCTCGGGATGGCTTGACGAAGATTCTCATGTTTAGGGGGAGATCCACATCGGGTGACTCGGTACCAAAGACTGCGAATTTTAAAGTGGGGTTGTGACGTGCTAGTTTAAACATTGCTCTCAGACCAATATCAGCACCCTTATTCGGGATGGATGAATAGGTCATGCCCACATCATATTTCCGATTGTCAGTTAAAGCCTGAGATTCGGTTAAGACAAAATCGCAACCATTGGGAATAAGTTCAATATGCTGGTCTCTACTGATCTCTGAGATAAGACTTTTTAACCAGGAGGAAATGGTGATTTTGGTAAAGGGGAGCTTAAGGGTGGCATACACTCTTGCTTGCTGCCCATTCCATACTTCATGGCCTTGAATAAGATAAAATTTACGTCCCTTGGTTTCACTGAGATCTCTGGCCCATTCCGCAGTTTCCCAGGCAGTAGCGATAAGGATATCTCCATGGGGAATGGTATTGTCATTCACTTGATCTACAGCTAAAAGTTTTCCTGTAAATGCATCAAGATGATCTCTCTCTCGTTTTACAAAATTAAGTATGTCCCGCTTCAATTTTCTCAATTTCGGTATTTGGGGACGTGGATAGACCACCGTGACATTATGCCCACGAGCCTGTAAAAGTTCTGCATAGGTAGCAATTACCTTGATGCCCCCGGACAAGTCCTTACAGGGTGCGAGAAAAGTTATATCCATTTTGGATTTCCTTTGAAACTTCTTTAATAGATGGTGAAAGTTGTAGAAAAGCTTGGCCTTTTGTAAGTACCAGAGCCTCCGAAATTGCAGCTATCATGAAAAAGTAGTGGGTCGTTTGCATACCTGAATATACGGTTGCCTGAGTAAAAATGGCTGATATCCACGCTGCAATGAGTACCCAGGCCAGTTGTCCCTGTGGACTGTCATAACGGTGTCTAACTGCAAAAAGAAGTAAGCGGACGAGTACTGCGATTATGAGTGTTACATATATGGCCAGGTTGTACAATCCAGATGTGATGGCAATGAAGAGATATTCATTATCAATGGATTTTTGACCCTTTATCACTGGAAAAGTATAGCGACCATATCCCCACTCCGGTTTGTCAGCAATGATCTCTATGTAGTTGTCCAGCATCTCTTTTCTATAAGCTGCATTTTCCTGGTCTTGAGTCTGGGCGTGTGAACGTTTGACAGAGACGTACTCCACAAATTGTGGAACCATGATACTAAGACCGGCGATGGCAGTAAGTGTCAGGAATGTACCTGATAAAGATTTTGAACGACTCCAGCCAAACCAGATAATTATTGCTCCCAACAGCAGCCCAGCAATGGGTGCCCTGGAAATGGAAGTAATTACGCCAAAAACATTTAGCCCGAAAACGATGAGACCAATGCGGTTGTCTTTGAATAGCTCCTGTTTCCAAAGCCAGAAGGCAATTGGAGCAGTCATTGCGAAGAAATAACCAGCACTTATTGGGTGAGCAAATGAGCCAGCAGCTCGTTTAAAACCATAGCGACTCATGGTGCCATCCCACGGAACCCAATGTGGCCAAAGTTTGCGAATAAAGCTGTCTAGAAAATTAGCATAGAAACGAAATTCATATAACATGAATAGACTGACAATGGCTCCCAATACGGTGATCGCCTTCAAAGCAGGGATCCTACGCTCCGGGTCACTCATGATGGCTTTCAACATGAAAAAGGGTGCGATGCGTTTCAAGGTTTCTCGGAACGCTATTTTTTGAGCATCTTTATAGCCAGTTGCTTCAAACTGAGCGTAAAAAATGAAAACCACGTGAAGAATGATGATGACATCAATCCAGGAAAATTCATACCCTTCAAGCTTTTCATTAATGACCCAAACAAAAAGAATGGGTATCAATGCTGATGACCAGAAGGTGAATTCTGGAATACCTGAGACCAATTTGGTATCATAATATGCTGGAATCAGTGTCAGAATGGGCAGGAAGTAAACCAAGAAGGCCTTCCTGGAGTCCATCCCCCTCGTCAGGAGAAAGATACCACCAATCAGTGGAAGTAAAGCGAGCTTGTCCATCAGGCAGCCTTGTTCATTTCGAGTTGATTTGAATTATTCTCTGTTTTCTGATTGGCATAATGATCATTCAGAGTTTTGCTCATATATCCTGCACGCTTTAACTGAACTTTGTTCAGGATAACGGAAATAACTGAGACTTTTAATTTGTCTAGAATACTCACAGCCCTGGTGAGTTCTGGCCATATGTTTTTTTGTGAATCTACAACCAGAATACTGGCATCAGTCTCCTGTGCGATAGTCTGGGACTCAGAAGATGTCAATAGGGGTGGACCATCGATAAAGATGTATTTGTAATCTTTTTTGAGGCGTGAGAAAAGTTCTTGAACCACTGAAGGACGAATTCTGGCAATATCCATTTCCCGCAAACTTCCTAAAGGCAATACATCATAGTAGGCATCCACATCTCTTTCGATGCCATTCTCCAGAGTTTTATGTTTTGCCAGCCACGTAATCAAACCATTCACATTTACAGAATTGCCTTGAGCTCCCAAGAGAGGGGGCTGGGCATTCAAATCTACCAAGATTTTTTCATGTTTGTCAGCGTCTAGCATTGCCAGAATATTTTTCGCAGTTGAGCTTACGCCACTCTTACCTTTTAAGGAGAAAAGTGAAAAGGTTTGGGCTCCAAATGAGCCATGTTCTTTTTCAATCTTTACAGCCAATTGGTTATATAGTTCGGTCATATATGAAAGTGGATGTCTGCGATAAATAGAGTCTAAGTTCTCTTCAGGAATATTTTCTGTGCTGGCATCCAGAAGAAATCCAGTAGCAGGAAAGCCGAGTACGCGTTCAATATCTGAGACACGTTTCACGCGCTTATCTGAGAGCTCTCTGGCTGAAGCAACACCTATGGACAGACCGAATATTGTGATTATTCCTATAAATAATTTCTTCATGAGTTTATTTGGATCAGGGAATTCCGGTGACTGAGCGGCACTCAAAACATGAACTCTCCCTGGATTAAACAATTCGATTTCGATTTGTTCAATTCGGTCGTTGATACGATCCCATATGTTGATAATCCGCTCAATTGCCTGTCTTTGGGTAGAGGTTTTCAACACAGCAGTGTTAATATCCATCAACTCAAGCTGAGCTTTTCTTAATTCTTTTTGTAAATCTTTCTCTGTAAGCTTGGCAGCATCACGCAGCATGGTCTGTTCACTGATGTTGTGATCAACATCAGCGACGAGATATTTGCGAGCGGATCGAATACTGTTGGTATCAATTTCAGCCAGCATTTGAGAGTACTGGGAAAAAAGATCACTACCTGGCTTGAGCCCAACCATTTTTGCATTAATGCTCTGCTCCATTTTTAATAGCTCTTGCGTGTTTTGGAGGTCATAAACATCCATGGTGAGGAGCTGACCCTTTTGGGTATTCAGCGCAGAAAGTTTGTTTTCACTTTCTATTCGATCAGTGAGAATCTTGTTATACCTACTTCTCAAATCAACGAACATATCAAGATATATATATAGATTCTTTTCATCTGCCACGGCAGTACCATAAGTCTTGGAGATATCCATGAGGTCTTGGTAGGCTGCATCCAGTCGGACATTGTATTTATCTTTTTCATCACGCAAATAGTCGAGCTTTTTTTGATCTTGAGTCTTTCTTTGCTGATCTTTATGAAGGATATAGCTATTGGCAACGGCGTTTACAATTTCTGCCAAACCCTCAGTGCTTCCACTTCCCAGGGCAATGGTCATTATTTGAGTATTATTGATTTGACTAATGTTTAAGCGAGCCCGAAGTCGGTCCACAGCAGTTTTTTTAGACTCACCCTCTTGAATCCACACATAGCCCGAATCTTCGTAAGCATGAATCGCTGCAAGAAGTACTTGGTTACTCTCTATTTCATGTGATTGCGTGCGCATCCAATCTTCAAATGAATGGAGGTAACGATCGTTACTGTTATAAACCAGCTCAGGAATCTTTGGCTCAAACAGGAGGGAGGAAGTTACGCTGTAGAAAGGGTTGTGAGTCAGCCCCACAAAAAGAACCATAAGGGTTAAACCAAGGCCCAGTACGCTTAGGACCAGAAAGATATTGTCAAGTATTGCACTTTTAAGGCTGAAAGCAAGATTCATATTATTTGACTTTGATTTGATATGGTTCATTAGATTCAGGGCCTACTTATTTAGCTGGTTAAATGTTGCCACGGTGAGCAATCCTACTTGCAGCAAAGGGAGATAATCTGAGATGATATCCAGTGCATTGCTGAGAGGTTTTGCAGGGACAAATATGAGATCATCATTAAAGAGAATCAGATCCTGGCCGTAGTTACTTTCTTTCAATAGTTTATTAAAATCTATCTTTATGACTGTCCGTTGTGGCGCGTTACGTATCAATTGAATTTTGGATAAATCAGCTGATTTAGTAAACCCACTTGCTGAGCCAATTGCTTTCAATAAGGTCAGTCGATTCTCAATAGGGTAGATACCAGGCTTGGCAACTGCCCCCATGATTACTACAAACTCGTTATTCTGGAAGGATTCTAATTTAAGTGTAATTGAAATGGGCGAATAGTGCTTATTCAATGCTGAACGCAATGAATCCTGAGCTTCAGCCTGGCTCAGGCCATTAAGAAGAATTCTACCTACGACAGGGATGTAAATCGCACCTGCTGGATCAAGTGTGTAGCTGCCTGAAATATCTTGGCGCTGGTCAGTGATCAGTTCTATTTCATCACCAGGCATGAGCAGGTATACATTTGAAGTTCGGGTATCATTCTCTGTAGATGGAAATTCCAGAGGTATGCTTGAAGAACAAGCTGAGATCAAGATCGTTAGTGGTAGAATTAATAAAGCTTTCATACTCTCAATCCTTAAGCGGCAAAACCGGAAAATTGATCTTGATTCAGGGAGATGTCAAAAATTGAATCCGCCTGGGTTAGCTCAAGAAACAGCATCACACGCATGGAAACATTCACTAGCTTTATTTGTTTCCCCTGTTGGTGGAGGTCGCGATGAAGTCGAAGTAATTGCCCAAGTTCTTTGGCATTTATCATGGCCATTGAGGACATATCGAAGTGAACCACATCTATGTTATGGTTAATGATGTTGCCCAATCTCCTTGAATTCTTCAAACCGATCTCAATAGGCATGCTAAGCATTTCTAGATTTTCTGTATGTATTTGTCGTAGTGTATTCATTCTAAAATTATCCTTTTTCGTTATCCAGCGTATCTCTGGGTATGGGATTTGGTGCTAAGTGTATTTGAGTAACAGGAGGAGCATAACCAGCGACTTGAACCTCTGACAGGTTTGTGAATCAATAGAAATTCTTCATCCGTTCCACAATATTGACAGGTGCTGAGGGGATTAACTGCTTCTGGAACTGCCCAACTCCTGGCATATGATCGAAGACTTGAGGTTAATGTTTGCATGTTGTAATTCCTTTTCCGTTTCATTTTCGGACTTAATAAGGTCAATTGATATGCCAAACGATTTAGAGCGATCTAAGTGGAAGTAATACAAGTACTAATGAAGATTGAAGAGAAGTGAATCAACTTTATAAATGGGTATCAATTTGAGACGGATATCAAAATGAGACATAATTGAGAAGCATGATTTCTCCTAAACCTTTAAGTTTAAGATCTGGCATTGACCAAAATGAAGCATAGGAGTAATAGTTATCTTAGAATGGTACGTAGGGCTCTCCTACGCACTCTATACTTCGGTGAGCTTTCCCTAGTTATTTTGCTATAATTATTGTTTGGTTGGCTTACCAACCGAAGCTCCACAAAAGTGGAGCGTAGGTTAAAGTCTCTTTTTAGCAAAAGCCCTTCCTGATGGACTTTTTAGATATTTCTCGAATGCTATGGCTTGATCTTTTGAAGTGAAGGCAATATATGTTTTTAGAATCCAGGGCTTGTATCTTGAGGTGAATTCATTTTTGTGACGATTATGTTCAGCTAGTCGGCGATTAACATCACTAGTTCTCCCAGTATAGAATCTTTCAGGATGCGAAACTGATTGCAGAATATAAACATAATGCATAATAATACCCTACGCCTGCTGCGACGTAGCTCGTGAATGGTTATTTTGGATTATTGACCCGTCTTCGCTTCATGTTATTCAGCTTCGACGCGGTCTCCTTAGCTCTGGCGAGCGAAGTCGAGTACCCGGGGCCGGAATTGGCTTCGGCTACGCTCGCCTCTCTCCGTTGCACTCCGGGTGAACCGGCACGCCTGTTTAGGGCGAGGGATTTTAAGTCCTGAAAATATCGCTGATAGTCAATGAGTTACAGGAATTGTGTCAAAAATATTTAAAGTGATCTTCGTATGAAGGATTGCGATTATCTAATAAACAGATCAGTCAGTATTAACTAGATTATTAATACATGTTATCTGGGTTAAGTACAATTAGATGAAAAAACTCAGTTAGTTTTCTTGGGCAACTTCATTCGAGTCGTTTTAACATCTGGTTTGCTCTTATCCAATTCTCCTATGACAGAGATCTTAAACACCAGTGCCCATTGATTGGGAAGCGTTTTGGGCAATTGTATTTCTAAGGCTTTTCTGGTTCTTGACCATTCCACTGGTCCTGAACCGAGAAGCTCAACCCTGTCGATCATATCTGGTGTCGAAATAACCGTTTGGGATGATAGTGATTTGATGCGAACCTTGCCAGAAGGAGGGACCCCTAACACTGTTGCATAAAGCGTGTTGCCCTTCCGGGTAAAACGCACATCTTCCCAGTTTAAACGACGGGTGTCCGGTTGAACGGCGCGGGTCTTCTTTCCCTTCGAATTGGTCTCGTGATATTCCAGTCTTTCAGTATGCCCTTCTGCATATATTTTATAGGGCACCGCTGCGTAAATTGCCTCCCCATTTTGAGCCAGCCATTCACCTATTCCAATGAGGAGATCTTCCTGACCTTTGTCGAATGTACCATCAGGTCTGGGATTCAATGATAGAAGTAGGCCTCCATTACGTGCAACGAGATCTACCAATCTAACGACGACATCACGCGGCTTTTTGTATTGAATCCCCTTATACCAGGGCCAGTCAAAAAACATTTGTGCCGATGGTGTATCATCTTCCCAGGTTCTACTTACATACAGTGGGCGTTGATGTCCATTCTCATAGGAAAACACACCAAAATTATCCGGGAAGTTTCCTTTATTATGAACCGTGACCTGCTTGCCCTCACGTTCTGCCATATTGAAAAAATCAGCCAGGACCCGCTCAGTGTTAAATTTTCCTGCACCTCCATCAAACCAGATCGCATCAGGTTTATATTTATTGATCACCTCTTTGGTCAGGGCGTAGCGTTTTTCTTCAAATATTTCCCGATCACCTGCAAACCAATAATAATTATCAAGGTTCATATCAAGCAAGTCTACCTTAGCAGCAATTGGCTGTTCCTTCAATTTCCTTATAATTCCCTGATAATGTTTGTAGGTCCGTGCATGGTGAAAAGAGGTGAAAGTTTTTAGCCCACGGGCATTGAGGGCTGTGAATACTTCTCCAAGCAAATCACGCTCCGGTCCAAGCTTACCTGCACAAAGGTCAATCACATCGCTATCCCACATGGCATAACCATCATGATGCATGGCCGCAATCCCGGCATATTTAGCGCCCGATTTTTCAATCAGTCCTGCCCAATAATCAGGATCAAACTTTTCGGCCTTGAACTGTTTAGCGAGATCCTTGTAGCCATAGCCATCTTCGGGCTTTCCAACTTGTTTTTCAAACAGTCCCCGACTTTCATTTTTTTCACTATGGTGATACACACCCCGATAGGGAGTGATGTAGGCATTTCCCCAATTGGGCTTAGAATAGTCCCAGGTTCCAGATACCGAATATACTCCCCAGTGGGCATAGATACCGAATTTGGCATCTCTAGCCCATTGGGGTACCTCATGAGTTAAGAGTGATTCCCAATTTGCTTCATATATCTGTGATGCTTTTGAGTCTGCTTGACTAAAAAGTTGAACGGACACAAGCGAATTTAATAATATTGATATCGCTAAATATTTATTGATTCTCAAAAGAATCCTCAGGTGAGCAAAAGAGTAGAGGCTGAAGTAGGGGATAGTCAAGTAACATGATCAGGCATTTTGGATCAGAGGTTAAAAATCATTTGAATTAGTTGCACCACATCCAGAATGTTCGTGGTTGAATCTTGATTCAAATCCCCCTGAAGGATAATCGATTCTGAAAAATGCTCTGGGTAGATTATGTACTCTACAATCAGGACAATGTCATTTACATCAAGGGTGCCATCTCCGTTTGGATCAAAAATGAGTCCATCGTCATTATGGGTGAGTTCAAGATTATCTATCGTCACTGTACTTGTAGTTGTAGTGCTGTCCAGAGCGCTGGCCGCAAGGGTTAGGTAGGCACTTGATGGTGTTGTCCAATCAGACTCGACTATCAAGTTTTGTCTTTCAGGATCATCGAACCAGATGCCATCGCCATCAAACCTTATTCTGATAGTGCGTTCATCATCACACAAAGCGACATAATCGGTGAGCATGTTTTCACTTTGAATGTGTCGGGCGAAGATCAGATTGATCTCATCCTGCCAGAGGATCATCTTAATTCCGAGCCTGCTTGTATCAATGCTGGGATTTTCCACCCAGCCAGTCATATCAGCCGGGTCATCACCTGGCCAATCACTGAATTGACCGTCAAAAATACTTGAATAATGTAGGCTTGAATCAGCATGATTTGGATTGATCAAATAGACAGATACCCCTTGTTGCTGATTTGAATGGGGTAGAGAGATGATAAAACCGGACCGGTTATCGGATCTGAAAGTTGTCATGGGTAAATCATCATTAAAGGAAAACTCTGTATTCCACACTCCAATTTCAGTTACTGAATTCAAATTACCCTCAAACGTTCTCTCAATATTTAAATCCATTTCAATAAAAGCTCCAGAAGGATTCATGAAATAGAAATCATCCTGTAGTTGCAATGCCGATGTGTTGAGACCGAAGGGTGATAGAACAAGCTGGCCTTCAGACTCATTGACAATTGAATCTACCGTACTCAGATCATCAAATCCATTTCCCTGTCCAGGATTAAAGCTGAAGTTACCATCTTCGAATTCATCGTAAGTATGTTGATCGAGAGGGTGGTCTAAAAAGCTAATTGCATCCCTGAAAGTATGCTCATTCCAGGAGTTTGAATGACCTCCGGGTTGATCAATAACTCTACTTATGAAGCCATACCTCTCGAATCCAAAATGATAAATATTGAAAATATCACCTTCCCTGAAATCACCATAGGCAGATATCATTACGAATCGTATACCCATGTTCTTTGGACGATCTCTAAATTCGGGATCATTCACCCCGGTTCCTGAAAAGTAGGCGGTTTCATAGTGACTATTTGGATCACGGGTTTCATATACCTGGGGCAAATATTCCGGAAAGGCTCCTCCCACTCTTCCTGCAACACCCCTGTACAATTCAGGGTGACCAAACTGTAGTGCTGAAGCTGATCTCATTCCGCCACTGGAACCGCTTAGATAAATTCGAGATGTATCAATATTAAATATCTCAAGTGCTTTGTAAGTTGCCAATAGTGAACGCCCCAGTCGGTTTGAAGTCCACTCACCGTTACCGACTTCCTGACCCCCAATCCAGATTAACCTGGCGTCCTCAAGGACTGGTCGCCAGGCAGTTTTTGGCTTACCACCGGAGTTTGAATTAATCCAGATAACTAATCCATAGGGTTGGCTCTCATCATATCCTGGAGGAATGTGTATATCATATAATTCAGTGGATAAATTGACATTATAATTGATCCAACTGGGGTATTGAATGTTAACAACACCAGGATGATTCAGATCACCAAGTGTTACATTGTTAAATGTCCCTGCCCCGGAATATTGAAAGTGTTGACCTAGAATTGGTGTCATCATTGTGATCAACATAAATATTACAAAGACAGTTTTGCGAATAGCAGATTCTGATGTTGGAGTTGTAAATATATTCATAACGATCCCCGGTAAATCATTCTACCAACATGTAATTGAACAGCTCATGTTCTCAAGATCTGTCGAATCATATTATCCATTATTATTTCTTAAATAGCCAGCAACATTTCTACTTCAGCAACAACATTTTGCGAGTCTCGGAATATACACCAGCTCTTATTGAGTAGAAATACATCCCGGAACTAACCTGATTTCCTTGAGAATCTGTCCCATCCCAACTAATTGAATAAGAACCTGCTTCTCTTTCTTCCTGAGATGTGGTATTTATCACCCGACCCTTTATATCATGGATAGTTAACTTTGTCTCTGACCTATACGGAATATTATAAGCTATTGTGGTTGTTGGATTAAACGGATTGGGGTAGTTCTGTTCTAGTGAAAAAGTTTCAGGAATCGTCCTCTTTTTACCTTCATCAATTGCAACAGTAAGGAAGTCGTGTTGAGCAATCAACAGTCCACCGTCATAATCTGCAATATATACAAGACTATCATTGATAGCTACATCAGCACACCAATCGATGGTATGAAAATTTGCTACCCTGTTTGGATTTGTTGGATCTGATACATCAACAACCTTCATACCACCGTTTTCCTTGGCAATGAAGAGTAAATCACCGCTATCACTGAGTTTAAAATTCCATCCACCTGGATCCCAAACCCCTAGTTGTGAAATTTCTGTTGGATCGCTCACGTCAAGTATGAATAGGCCTTCATTGTCAAGCATGTAGGCAATGCTATCACGAACAATTAATGAATTTCCCCAGGCCCATTCAACAGATCCCGTCCATGATCCTACAAGTTGAGGATTGGTAGGATCTGAGATATTGAGTACTTCCATATATGGGAGATCAGGATCAGGATAAACCCCGCCGTTGCTCCGAAAAACCAAATATGCCAGACTATCCACAATTTGAACGTCGTTTATAGCATTATCTTCTGGGGCATAATGGGAAAGCTCAATTATATTTGCGGGATCAGAAACATCCAGGATGTATAGACCTCGTCGTGTATATGATAGATAACAAATATCCCCTTGAACATCTACACCGTGAGCCCAGACTGCATAACCATATCGACCATGGAGATATTCTCCAACAATATGAGCCTCGAGTGGGTTAGAAATATCCACAATATGTAATCCATAGGTACCTGAGACATAAGCTAAGTCTTCAAATATTTCTACTTTTAAGCCTATCCCTTCAAAACCTACGTTTCTAACGATAAAGGGGTTATATGGATCTGCGACATCCACAATTGTCAGATCATTTTGATAATCAGCGATAAATACATAATCGTCTTTGTAGTCAACTCCAAAAGCGCCACCACCTGAACTGGGAGAACCTGATGCAACGAATGTTGGTTCAGTGGCAGAGGAGATATCTATAATATGAAGTCCGGTCCCTCCAGTAGCTAAGAAGACATACTCACCATCAATCCCGATATCTGTACAAAGCGTAAATTCACCTTCAGGGTGGTATATGCCTACAGGTGTATCATCCATTGAGGCTGGATCGGAAATGTCAATGATATTCATTCCCGAGGCATCACATGCTACATAAGCATAGTCTCCAGCCACGACGACCTCAGTGTACCAACCATCCCAATAAGAGGTATCTAAGACAGTTGGTGAACTCATATCTGAAACATTAATACTTACCAGGCCTTGCATTGCCGCCGCAACAAAGGCAGTATTGCCACTCACAGTGACACCTTCTGGAGCATCAGACAGGGAAACACTTCCGACAGGAAGAGGATTCGCGGGGTCAGTGATGTCAATAGTTTCTAGAAAAAAATCATCCCAGGCACTTCCGCCGACTCCAAGTAGCATATGGTTGGCTGATATTGCCATGCTCCGATAATTGTATGGACCTTGTGATCCGTAGCTACCAATAATTTCGCAGGATGTGGGCTGGCTGATATCAATCACAGTGAGACCCTGATCTTCTCGTAATATGAAAACCATATTTTCATGACTAATTACTTGAGCAGCATATTCGTCAAAAATGGGATCAAAAAATACCTCTCCAAGATAAATTGAATCTTGGAAAACCACTGCTTCTGGATCTGTAACATTGAATAGGTTGAAATATCCATTGGCATCAAGAACGGATAAAAAATTATTTTCAATATCCATATCCAGAATAGTTGCATCGAGGAGGAAGCTACCCATAACATCCGGGGTTCCAGGAAAATACACACTAGAAATAACTACCTTATTACCACTGTCAAAGAACAGTATATCATCTTCCAGGGTCGATACGCTGGAACCTCCATTTACCAACTGTGACAGTAACTCAATATTCTGGGCAAAAAGTGGATGTCCCATGCATATGAAAGTGAGGAGCATTAATATGAATCTAATTTTACGTGGATGCAATGGGGGGTCTCCCAATCATTAAGCAGTTATTTCAAAAGAACCATTTTGCGACTCATATTGAATTCACCTGATATGATCTGAAAGATGTACATACCTGAGGGGACTGATCTTCCAGCCATGTCGGTACCGTTCCAGTTTAATGAATAGACGCCGGCGGCAGGATGTTCAACTGAGTCAGTTTTAATCAGACGTCCTTTCATATCGTAGATATTCAATTCGACCTGAGACGAGAAAGGGATAGAGTATTGTATGGTAGTGCTTGGATTGAAGGGGTTAGGGAAGTTCTGATCTAATCCAAATGAAAGTGGTGTTGCAATTTCATGATCATTGTTGATTGAAACAGGAGCAAAACCGTGTTGAGCAATGAGTAATCCTCCATCAGCGTCGGCGATGTAAACCAGACTGTCTCTGGGAGCGACATCTGCACAATAATCAAAGGTGGAGAATGTCGTAGCAAGCGATGGATTACTTGGATTCGAAACATCTACTACCTTTAACCCGGCACCTTCTTTTGCTATAAAGGCAAAGTTGCCATCTTCTGACAATCTAAAATTCCATCCACCTGGATTCCATACACCAGTTGTAACGGGATTTGTCGGATCAGAGATATCAATAATAAATAAACCTTTGTCCCCGAGAACATAAGCAAAGGCATCTCGGACAAGGATGTTGTTGGACCAGGCATAATTTCTTGATCCGGTCCAATTTCCAATTTCATAAATATTGTTTGGATCAGATATGTTTAAAATTTGCATGTACTGAAGTGCTTCAGAAAAACTACCACCATCGTTAAGATTTAATAAATAGGCCAGACTATCAACCACAACCACATCTCTCGCCCAATCCAGGGCATCAAAATGTCCAAGTTCTATAGGATTTTCAGGATTGGAAACATCTACGACATAAAGACCCATCGCGTTGAATGAGACATACATCTTATCGTCCTTGACATCAACACCATGGGGATAGATTGAGCCAGGTTCACTTCGGATGAATTCACCAACAACGGATGCCTCTAATGGGTTTGATATATCAACAATATGTACCCCATAGGATCCAGTAACATAGGCGTAATCACCGAAGATACGTACTTTCTTCCCACTACCATCAAAGCCCACATTACGAATGATTGCGGGATTGACGGGATCACTGACATCGACTATTGTCAAATCGTTGGACCAGTCAGCGAGATAGACAAAATCATTTTTGTAGTCAACTCCAAAAGCAGATCCACCTGAATTTGGAGATCCGTCAGCCAAATAAGTTGGAGCTAAAGGATCTGATATATCCACAATTTTCAATCCTCCCAGCCCATAGGGTAGATAGGCAGTATTATCATCAAGCGTAAGGTATTGGAGATAGGAATACTCTTCGGAGGAGACATAAAAACCTACTGGTGTATCCTCCATATTGTTCGGTTGGCTAATATCTATTACGAGCATTCCTGCTGCATCAGCTGCAACATAGGCGTAATCTCCGAACACTTCAACTTGAGTGTACCACCCATCCCAATAGGCATCGTCCAAAATAGTAGGGGAGGTCGGATTATTTATATCCAGACTGATTATCCCCTGTTGACCCGCGGCTATATACGCAATATCTCCAGCTATAGTTATGCCTTCGGGGGTGTCTCCCAGGCTTACCTCACCTACAACTTCCAGATTGGATTCATCAGAATATTGAAGTACAGTAACAACACTGATAAGGTCTGAGGTCACTCGCCCGATCAAAACTAGACTGTCAGAAATAGCGAAACTATAATACCCAGTGGATGAGATATCAATATAGCTGTCAGCGACTTGTACATTCTCTGGATCGCTTATATCAATGACCAATAAACCACTATCTTCTCTAAGAATAAACACCTTTGATCCAACAATTGATATTTCGGCAGCGAAGGTATCAAAAATGGGATCAAATTCGACGGGTCCAATTGATAAACTATCTAGAAGATCAGGCATTTCAGGTACAAAGACACTATAGAGGCTGAATAGACCATCGGCATCCAGAATGGCAAGCTGTTCAAATTCAACATCAAGGTCAAGGATGGTTGCATCAAGTAGAAAACTTCCAAGAACGACTGGACTTTGGGGAGTAGAGACATTGGAAATCACGATTTTATTTCCACTATCAAAGTATAAAATCCCATTGTCCACAGCACTCACGGTTGCGCTGCCATTTACCAGCTGTGAAAGCAGGGTGATGTCCTGAGCGAAATTTAAGCCATGAAGCAACACGAATAAACATAGCCATGAGATCCTATTTGGTAGATATCTGAGCATTATTTCTCTTCCCTCCATGATTACAATAAATAAAAAGTATACCTAATATAACAAATCATTGATTATTCCCTATTTATTTGTTATAATGGTCATTATCAGAATGACAGCGAGAAGTAATAATTGTATTTTATAACTGTGATGGTTTGCTCATGGAAATCCAATCTTGGAAAGTACTAAGGATCTTCGTTTTTCTGGGAGAATGCTCCAATTGTTTCACCCTGTATTTCAGGTCTTAAGGAGAGTTCAATGCATTCAAATATAGATCGTCGAAAATTTCTTAAGATGACCAGTATGGGTGCTGTGGCAATGACGTTGCCGCTGACAGGATGTGTGCAAACAGGATTCTTTGAAAAAATATTCAAGCTAGCTCCAAAACGTCCAAATATTCTGTTCATTATGTCTGATGACCACGCTGCAAAAGCCATTAGTAGCTATGGCAGTATACTGGCTGATTATGCCAGGACACCAAACATCGATCGATTGGCGCAAGAGGGTAATCGTCTGGAGAATTGTTTTTGTACGAATTCAATCTGTACACCTAGCAGAGCAGCAATTCTTACCGGTCAGTACAGTCATATTAATGGTGTGAACACACTTCAGGATGATTTTGACCGGGATCGATCCAATGTAGCTAAACTCTTACAATCTTCAGGCTATCAAACAGCAATGATCGGGAAATGGCATCTGCATACTGAACCCAGTGGATTTGATTACTATAACGTACTTCCAGGACAAGGACTCTATCATGATCCCTTGCTAAAAGAGAAGGGTAAACCCTGGAAAAAACGGAATGCTGGCGGTGAGGTATATCCCGGCTATGTCACAGATGTGATTACAGATGAAGCGCTAAAGTGGTTAGAGAATCGCGATACGGAGCAGCCATTTTTCATGATGTGTCATCACAAAGCCCCTCATGGACGCTGGGAATACGCCAAGCGTCATGAACATCTTTTTGATGGCATTACAATTCCAGAACCAGCGAGTCTTTTTGAAGATAAAAGTCATCGCTCAATCGCTACTCAGAATTACGGCTCCACCTTATCTAGTAAAAATCCCATCCGAAATCGTGTAGCACGTATGACGGATCCAAAAAAAGTATGGCCTACGGGAATGCTTGAAACTGAAGGGCTGACTCAGGATGAGATCACAAGAGCTGCCTATCAGAAATATCTAAAGGATTATTTGAGGTGCTGCATTGCCGTAGATGAAAATGTAGGTCGCATGCTGGATTATCTCGATGAAAACAATCTCAGCGAAAACACCATCGTGATTTATACCTCCGATCAAGGTATGATGCTGGGTGAACATGATCTGATAGATAAACGCTGGATGTTTGAAGAATCTCTGCAGATGCCGTTTTTAATCAGGTATCCAAAAGAGATTGAGGGAGGTAGTAGAAATCAAGATATCTCACTGAATATTGATTTTGCACCCACATTCCTGGACTATGCCGGAGTTCCTGTACCGACTGAAGTACAGGGAAAAAGTATCCGATCAAACTTGCAGGGTAAAACCCCCGATGACTGGCGTCAGTCAATGTATTACCGTTACTGGATGCATCGTGCGCATCATGACATACCAGGGCATTATGGGATTCGAACAAAACAGCACAAACTCATCTTCTACCATGGATTACCACTGGACGCGAATGGCGCTAAGCAGGAAACATCTCCAGTTGGATGGGAATTGTACGATATGATAAAAGATCCACACGAATTACAAAACGTGTATAAGGATCCAACTTACCAGGCTGTGATTCCCAAATTGAAAGCGGAATTGTTAAAGCTTAAACAGCAATATGCTGATACGGATGAAAAGTATCCTGAGCTTATGGCAGTTAGGAAAAGTCATTGGGACTAGACATTTCCAAAAAACAAAATATTAATCTGACCAACACGAATGGGGACAGCCAGTGCAAAAAATGAATCAAAGTCGTAGAGAGTTTCTGAAAAATGTTGGTATCGGTCTCGCTGCCGCCACGCTACCAATAGCATGTTATACAAAAAAAACTGAAACAGTTGAAAAGCCAAATATCCTGTTTGTCATGGCCGATGATATGGGACCCGAATGGGTAAGTTGCTATGGCGCCGAAGAAATCATAACACCAAATATTGATAAACTGGCTACTGAAGGCATGCGTTTTACAAATGCCTACTCCATGCCCAAATGTACACCTACTCGAGCTTCACTCCTGACAGGTCAATATCCGTGGAGGACAGGCTGGATCAACCATTGGGATGTCCCTCGCTGGGGAGCAGGTTGTCATTTTGACTGGAAACACTATACTAGCTTTGGCAAAGTAATGCAATCTACTGGCTACACCACCGCAGTGGCTGGTAAGTGGCAAGTGAATGATTTTCGAGTTCAACCTGATGCCCTTACAAACCATGGTTTCGATGACTGGTGTATGTGGACCGGTTATGAAACCGGTAACAAACCAAGTGCCGAAAGGTATTGGGATCCTTATCTATTTACCAGAGATGGTAGCAAAACCTATCCCGGACAGTTTGGTCCGGATGTATTCACGGATTTTCTGATAAATTTTATGTCTGAGAATCGGGATAAGCCTATGATGATTTACTATCCCATGGTAGATCCTCATGGTCCTCTAGTAAATACTCCTAACTCACCTGAAGCCGAGAGCAATAAAGAAAAATTCAAGGGCATGGCACAGCATGTGGACCATCAACTCGGTCGATTGGTAAAATCCATTGATGATTTAGGGCTTCGAAAGAAAACAGTGATCATATTCACAACTGACAATGGGACTGCAAGAAATATGAAAACCACCATGAACGGACGTAAAGTTCGTGGCGGGAAAGGTGAACTGGGTGAGAACGGTATGCACGTTCCCTTTGTTGCGAGCTGTCCCACACGTATTCCCAAAGGAACCGTTACAGATGCCCTGACTGACTTCACTGATATGCTGCCCACCTTTGCTGAATTCGGAGGTGCCAGTCTACCTGAGGGCGAAACCATTGATGGTCACTCCATAGCTCGACTGCTGACTGGTAAAGCTGAAGATTCGGATCGTGAGTGGATCATGGCCATGGGTGGTGGTGTTGCAAAACTCACTGACCAGGGTGTTATCCCTCAAAAGGATTATGCTGATAGAGTTATCAGAGACAAACAATATAAAATGTGGGTGTCGGAAGGGAGTGGGGTCAAGCTCTTTGACCTGACAGCCGATCCGGGAGAGACCACCAATCTAATCGATAGCAGTCTGCCTGCTATCATCGCAGCCAGGAAAAAATTTGAAACTGCTATAGTAGGTTTTCCAGACAAGGACGCCCGGCCAAAATATGAGCCAACTCCGGCTCAGACCTGGGATTTACAGGTGGGCGACAAGTATAAATAAATTCTCATTCTTGTTCTGGTCGAAATCACTGTCATTGAGAAGATAGACCAGACTAAAATTAAGGGTATGATATATGATTGCAGTAATTATGGCAGGTGGTGTTGGTTCCAGATTCTGGCCACGAAGTAGGGCACAGCGTCCCAAACAATTACTTGATATTGTCTCTGAACAGACCATGCTCCGAGTGACTTACGACCGATTAAGTCAAATCACAGACACAAGTATGATTTATGTTGTGGCCGGTCCCACACTGAAAGACGCCATTTTATCAGAGTTATCAGAGATGCCTGACGAGAACCTCATCGTTGAACCCAGTGGCAAAAATACTGCACCAGCAATTGGATTGGTGGCGGCTTTACGGAAAAATGATACCACTGATGATGTTATGGGGGTCTTTCCCTCAGATCATCTTATAACTGATGTGGACGCTTTTAGAAATGATGTTCAGGCTGGGATAGATTTCGCGAGTTCTGAAGATGCTTTGGTAACGTTTGGCATAAATCCATCTAAACCCGCTACTGGGTACGGTTACATCAAATATGACCACAATTCGCCTGGTGGTGGTAAACAGATTTATAAGGTGGATCGATTTGTAGAAAAACCTGATCTGGATAAAGCAGAAGTTATGGTAGCCAGTGGTGATTATCTGTGGAATGGTGGCATGTTCATTTGGAGCGTGTCTAGCATACTTCGTGCGCTGGAAAATCATCTACCTCATATGTATAAAAAATTGGAATCAATTAGACTTGGTAGAGAACGCAAAGACTATGAGAGATTCTTCAAGCTAACCTGGACTGAGATTAAAAGTGAATCCATCGATTATGGCGTTTTAGAGCAGGCGACGAATGTATATGTGATCAAAAGTACTTTTGATTGGAACGATGTGGGCTCCTGGGATGCCTTATACGATATCAGCAAGAAGGATGCCTCTGGAAATGTCAGCAGGGGAGATATCCAGGCTCTTAACTCAGAAAACTGTTTTTTCCATACTGATGATCTCAGGATATCGACTGTTGGTGTCAAAGATCTCATCGTGGTAAAGTCAGGAAATGCGCTGCTCATAGTCAATCGAACAGAATCGGAGCAGGTGAAGCAAATAGTCACTGATTTAAAATCTGGCAACAACCTGGATTATCTTTAGAACTCACAGGACATGAAAACACGGGCAAATAATTTCAATTTTAGAAGAAAGAATAGTTGATACTCAGTATATTTGGTATACCTTATTTAGGTTCGATCTAAGATTAACAATTTAATAGGAATTATCTGGAGGGAATATGGCAAGAAAGCAAAAAAATGTTATTCTGCTGACAATTGATACCCTTAGGAAAGATGTTATAGGATGTTATGGTATGGGCGAGAGCTACACACCATTTCTTGATTCAATTCAAGATAAATGCGTCAGGTTTAATAACTGCCAGTCCGTGGGACCTTATACACAGGCATCCTTTCCCGGTATTTTAACTTCATCATACTATTTTGAGTTTGGAAGAGAGAAACAGATTTCTTCTAAACGAACCGTAATTTCTGAAGTAGTAAAGAATGGTGGCTTCACTACGGCAGGATTTCATTCAAATCCATTCCTCTCTGCATTTTTTGGTTGGAATCGTGGCTGGAATACTTTTTACGATTCAATGATGGATCAGGTGACAGATCATGCGCCTTATATCCTGGGTGATGTCATCAACTCCAAGGTAGATAGCTGGGTGAACAATCACACTTCAGGTGAAGAGTATACTCCATTTTTTTTATGGGCACATTATATGGATGTCCATGAGCCTTATGTACCCAAGCAAGAGTATATCGCTCGTATAGATCCGGAATTAAAAATTACCGACGATGAGATGTTTCAGCTTTTCAAAGATGTTGTACTCCCACGTGATACATCTGATGCATCCAAAAATGAATTACTGAAAAAACTTTATCTCGCCCACGTTCTGGAAGTAGATGATTATGCAAAACAATTTTTTGATAATCTTGAGAAAAGTGGCGTCTTGAAAGATACAATAGTCATCATCACCTCAGATCATGGAGATGAATTTGGTGATCATGGGAGCCTATCACATGATGGTCGCATGTATGATGAACTGATCAATGTCCCGCTGATGGTATATGATGCTGATTGCAAGGAAACTCAGGTCTCGGATACAGTTGTTAGCGGGGTAGATATTCCACCCACTATTGCCAAAACCTTTGGTCTGGATTCTCCCGAGAGCTATTGTGGTCAACCCTTGTTGCCCATTGAAGATTATTCGAGTAAAGGTAGTTTTGGAGAGGCCATGGGAAAACTCCAACATAAAATTAAACCAACAGATAGACCCGCATATTTCTACCAGGAGGAAAATTTCCGTATCAGTTACAGGGTAGAGGATGAGAAATGGGAAATGTTTGATCTTCAGGCTGATCCAGCTGAGCAAGAAAATATCATTGAAAGCTCAAGCTCTGCTGAGGGGATGAAGGCAAAATTAACAGAGCAAATGCACGTCGTTGCATTTGATTGAAATATTGAAAACCATTGAAAGGGAAATTTAGCATGCCTAAGATTGAATTGAGTGAAGAGAGAGTCGCCGAGCTGAAGCAGAAGATTGAAAAATCCAAAGAGATCTTCAAAATGGCTTACGATCGTTTTGAAGTGAAAGATCAGAGAATGGTATGGTCAGCCGGTAAAGACAGTACCCTGATGCTCTGGATCTGTAAGCAGTTTTGTGAAGAAAATAATCTTCCCATGCCCATCTGTTTTACCATTGATGAGTTCGACGTTTTTGAAGAAATCGACGCCATGCTCAAGATTTATGCCGAGAAATGGGACCTCCGTCTGGATTGGGGAATCAATATTGATGTTGTAGAAGCATCCGGTTGGGAATTAAACGCTGATGTTACTGTTAGTGACCTCACTAAAGAAAATCAGGCTGAAATTGATAGAATCGGTTTTGGTGAACTGGAAAGATTTCCTTTTGAAGCTGAAAGCTTTATTGGCAACCACCTGATGAAATCAGTAGTCGTTAACAAATACATCCAGGATCATGATGTCAAGGCATTCTATCAGGGACTACGCTGGGATGAACAACCCACTCGTTCAGAGGATCCCTATTTCGAAGATGTTGCTGCAGATGAGTACACACCAGAGCAGACACGCTATCGTCCGATCTTGCATTTTACGGAACGTGATCTATGGGATGCAACTCATTATTTTGACATTCCTTACTGTTCACTTTATGAACAAGGCTACCGCTCACTAGGTGCCAAGACAACATCATTGAAACTTGATGATAAAAAGGCCTGGGATCAGGATCTTGAAAACACTATCGAACGTGCTGGCCGTCGCCAGGATAAAGAAGCTGCAATGGAACGTCTCCGTCAGCTAGGATACATGTAAACAATCCGTTTGCGTTATTTATAAATACACAGGAGTCTGGTCTCGACCAGACTCCAAAACAAATAAAAGTTACATAATCGGAGGCTAGCCCATGGGTGGCATCGCACGCAGAAAGAATCTAGGTGTTACTTTTCATAACAGACAGAAATCCTATCAGGGATATACATATCTCGATCCTTATTTTGAGCAGAATCGTGCTTACCTGATTGACAATGATGGTGATGTTGTTCACTATTGGGACCTGCCTGGTATGTTTGCTGATTGGACGGAGCTGTTGCCCAATGGTAATGTGTTAGCTCCTGTCAGAAAAAATCTCAAGGATGGACCCAAATTTCCCGGTTTTTGTGGAGCAACAATCTATGAAGTGGATTGGGATGGGAATATAGTCTGGGAATATGAGGATGATTTTCAACATCATGCCGTCAAACGTCTTGATAACGGTAATACGCTCATATTGCGTGTCATCCAGGTTCCGCCAGATATGGCAAAGCAGGTCAAAGGTGGTATGCCCGGATCAGAGGATAAGCAGGAAAAGTATAAAGGTTTCATGTGGACTGACAATATTCAGGAAGTTGACAAGAGTGGCAATGTTGTATGGGAATGGAATTCACACGAGCATCTTGATTTCGATGAGGATCCCATTTGTGCGCTGGAAGAACGCAGTGAATGGAGTCATGGCAATAACATGGAGCTATTTCCAAACGGCGATTTGCTGGTTGCCTTCAGATGTATTCATCAGGTCTGTAGAATTGAAAAATCCACCGGTAAAATTCTATGGAAATGGGGACGTGATCAAGTCCACCATATGCATAATCCTAACTGTCTGGAAAATGGAAACATATTGATGTTTGACAATGGTATGCACATACCTGATTCGTATGTATGTCGCTCTAGACTGGTTGAGGTTAATCCTGAAACGAACGAAATCGTATGGACCTATAGCTCAGTTCCTGAGACAGAATTTTTCTCCACCTTTTGTGGAGGTGTACAGAGATTACCAAATGGAAATACCCTGGCATGTGAAACAGAGGCTGGTCGACTCTTTGAAGTGGATACCGATGGCAATATTGTCTGGGAGTATATGAGTCCCTTCTATTCTCTCAACCAGCAGGTTGGTGATGATCCCCGCGATTTGGGTCACTCACCCAGAATTCATCGGACAACAAGATTTCCAAAGGATTATTCTGCCTTTAAAGGCAGAGACCTCGATCCTGCAAAACACAAAGTCATTAACCAGCTGTTTGGTTCAGCCGGCTTGAAAGGGGTGAAATAGTGAAAAAGTGTCCAGCTAGACAGACCACCGAGGGTGTTGCGATCTATTTGCCATCTGAGTCACATTTTGGCTTCACCTTGATCACACAATTCAGCTCTAAAACGATCAGACTTATCAATATGCAGGGTGATGCTATTAAAGAATGGCAGACGGATTATCTACCTGTCGAAGCAAAACTCATAGATAATGGCAACCTACTCGTAACTGGTAAAGATGAAACCGGACCATTAGCCTCATTTGAAGGCGCCAGCGGCATCATTCAGGAACTCGATCCTGATGGCAACGTTGTTTGGGAGCATAAAGACCAGTACATGCACCACAGGGCTGACCGTCTAGAAAATGGAAATACCCTCATCCTGAAATGGGTTGAAGTTCCAGCTGAATTGGCTGCAAAGGTTGCTGGTGGTTTTACCAAAGAAGGAGCCGATGGTAAAATGTGGGGCGATGCCGTCGTAGAAATCGATAAAGGGGGGAAAACCGTCTGGGAATGGAATTCACATGATCACCTTGATCCTGAAACTGATGATATTTGTCCACTCTGCTCTACAACTGAGTGGGGTCATGCAACCTGCGTTCAGGCGGTTGGCGAAGATAAGATATTCATCAATTTTATGCGAATCAGCGAGGTCGCCCTCATCGATAAAAAGACGGGTGAGTTTGACTGGAAATGGGGTACGAAAATCCATGAAGGTGAAAAGGTTAACGAGATAAATCATCAAACCTACGCCACCATGTTGGAAGATAATTCCGTAGCCATTTTTGATAATGGTCGCCATCTCAGAGGAGAAGCCCTTAATTATTCCAGAGCTATTGTAGTTGATCCTAAGACCGGTAAGATCCTTTCAGGTTATGAAGAAGATCCACCAAGTTTCTTGTTCTCATCATTTCTTGGGAATACCCAGAAACTTGATAATGGTGGTACACTGGTTGTCGAGGGTACTCGGGGTCATATCATGGAATTGAACTATCGCAATAGCGTTGTCTGGGAATATGTCACACCTGACTGGGGTACAGACCCTATTTATGGCGAGAACAATTGGATTATTTCAGCATACAGATACTCTCTTAATGAGGACTGTTTGAAAAAATGTCTTGGCGTAACTTCAACCTGGAGAACCTGGTTAGATGTTGCAAAGGTATCCTATCTGGTTGACAGGGAGGAAGAATCTGAACCAGTACAGCCCCAAATGTCTCAAGCTGATATGGTTAGAAATAGACTCGAAAACTTGGGCTACTAATCCAGCTTATGAATTCATATGAGGAGTCGCACATTGAGTAAACTTGTACCACCACACGGTGGCGCTCTCAATCCACGAATGATTGAGGATCAAGAACAGAGAGCCGTTGCAGTTGAGGCTGCCGCAAGTCTGATCCGGATCAAACTGGCATCAAAAGAAGAATCTGATTTGATCATGTTAGCCACTGGCTCCTTTAGTCCACTCTCTGGATTCATGGGACAGGCTGATTACGAATCTGTTGTAAAGGATATGCGACTTGCTGATGGTGTGCTGTGGCCTATCCCTATCGTATTGCCCGTGTCTCATTCACAAGCTGAATCTATAGCAATTGGTGACAAAATTGCACTGGTAGCGACTGATACGGACGAGATTATGGCTACGATGTCTGTCTCTGAAAAATACTCCTACGACAAAGAATCTGAGGCACAGAATGTATTCTGCACAACAGATGAAGCACATCCCGGCGTAAAAAAGATAGTTGAACAAGGAGAGGTATATCTTGGTGGTCCCGTAGAAGTCTTTAGTGAGGGAGAATATCCTGAGATTTATCCAGAGTATGCTCGACCAGAGGAAACCAGAGCTTTGTTTGTTGAGAAGGGCTGGAACACCGTCGCAGCATTCCAGACACGTAATCCCATCCACAGATCTCATGAGTATCTCACTAAAGTAGCCATGGAAGTGTGCGATGGCGTTTTGATCCATCCTGTGGTTGGGAAACTGAAAGCTGGCGATATCCCTGCAGATATTCGCATGAAGTGTTACCAAGCCATGTTGGATAATTACTACAAACCTGAAAATACGGTACTCAAAGTATATCCCATGGAAATGAGATATGGTGGACCGCGGGAAGCCATTCTGCATGCGATCATCAGACAAAATTTTGGCTGTAGTCACATGATTATTGGTCGAGACCATGCTGGAGTAGGGAACTATTACGGTCCCTTCGATGCACAGGACATCTTTGATAAACTGAAGCCAGGTGATATTCATCTAAAACCATTGAAGTTGGATTGGACATTCTGGTGTAATAAGTGCGAAGCCATTGTCTCCACAAAAACATGTCCCCATGGTAATGACGATCATCTCATGATCAGTGGGACCAAATTACGTGATATGCTGGCCAACGGTGAAAGACCCCCAGTCGAATTTGGACGACCAGAGGTCATTGACATTCTTATTGATTACTACGAAGGACAAAAATAAGCCCTTCAGTTTTGTAGCTTAACTCTTTATGAAAGAACGGGTGGTGTTTTAATGGATTTAGTAAGGATTAGTATCCTGGATACGCTGATAATCGTCGCTTATTTTATTGGCATTGTTTCCCTTGGTATCTGGATTTCAAAGTCAAAAGTTAAAAGTGGAGAAGATCTATTCTTAGCTGGTCGAGATTCAAGTTGGCCTGTTCTGGGAGCCTCTTTATTTTCGACAAATATTTCCAGCCAACAATTTGTGGGACAGGCCGGACTGGCATTTTCAGTTGGTATTGTGGCCGGTGCCTTTCAGATGGTCGGAGCACTAGCATTTACATTTCTGGCAATGTTCTTTCTTGAAGCCTATATGGGCTTGCGCTTATATACCTCTCCCGAATTTTTTGAAAAGAGATACAGTAGGGGCAGTAGGTCATTTGTATCTGGAATAAATATGCTGATGATGGTAAGTGCTAACGTTGCAGCAGCTCTATACGCAGGAGCAACCGTACTTACTGTAATTTTAGGATGGGATAGCAACGCGCTATTCTGGACTGCAGTGATTGTATTGGCTGCAACCACTGGAGCTTACACAGTTCTGGGGGGATTACGATCGGTGCTTTGGACTGATTTTGCACAAACCTTCATCCTGGTTATTGGGGGTGTTGTAACCCTCGTAGTCTCTGTCGCAGCGGCAGGAGGTATTGATCAAGTCTTAATGCTAAAGGATTCGCAGGGAATGAGCATGTGGTCCATGTACCGCCCCTGGAATCATGATTTTGGTTGGCTACCATTTGTTACTGGTGTGATCATCCTTGGTGTTCATGGACACTGTACCGACCATGACTATGTCCAGAGAGCCCTGGCTGCAAAAAGCTTATACCACGCAAAAATGGGGGCAATATTTGCTGCCTTTCTGAAAGTACTGGCACTATTTATTATTGCTGCTCCAGGTGTTGTAGCTGCTAGCCTTTTTCCAAATCTCCAGAATGGTGATGCTGCATACGCCAGAATTATTGTTGAATTCATGCCCATCGGCTTAAAGGGCTTGGTTTTGGCTGGCTTAATAGCGGCCATCATGTCTAGCGTCTCATCGGGGCTGAATGCAACAGCTGCACTAATCACTTTTGACTTTATCGGAAAACGAAAACCCGATATGACCGACGAGCAAACTGTAAAGATCGGCCGTTACTTGATGATTGGTATTTTGCTGATTTGTACAGCTTGGGCACCGTTTATTAGAGATTTCAAGGGCTTGTTTAATTATCTGCTGCAAGTCTGGGCACTCATAGCACCACCGGTATTCGTGACGGTAATATTTGGTCTGTTTTACAAGAAGGCTAATTCCAAAGGAGCGATTGCAACACTGACGGTCGGATCTGTTTTAGGAGCTATTACCTTTGCTATCTTAAATATGGCAGCGCTGGCTCAGGTCAAGGCGAACCTCCCGATCTATTTCCAGAACAAGCTAAACGATGGTTTCATCATCACTCTGATTTGTGTCGCCGTGATGCTGATTGTCAGTCATTATACTGGATCAACCCCTGAAGATTTAGCCAAAGCTGAAGCGATCCGCACCTCAAAGACAACTGAGAAGATGTCAGATGAAGAGAATAAAAAATACCGTTATGTGTTAATTGGATTATTCGTTTTCTGGTTTGCCGTTCTGGGTTTGTTCTCGCCCCTGGGTCTAGGTTCATAAAATTATTTGTAAAATTAAAAGAAGTAAAGAAGGAGATTCAAAATGAAAAAAATACTAGTAGCAGGAGGTGGTGGTTTTATCGGCGGTCACCTCGCCATAGATTTGCTCAAACAGGGTCATGAAGTTGTTGTAGCAGATAAAAAACCCTTATCAGAATGGTACCAGGTAACAGAGGGCGTTACCAATCTTGTACTGGATCTTCAGTACCTTGAAAACTGTCACACCGCTGTAGAAGGTGTCGACGAAGTATTCAACCTGGCTGCCGACATGGGCGGAATGGGTTTTATTGAGAATAATAAAGCCTTATGCATGTTAAGTGTCTTGATCAATACACACCTACTGCAAGCTGCCAACGATGCTGATGTAACCAGATATTTCTATGCCTCGTCAGCCTGTGTCTATAACGGTGATAAACAAACCGATGCTGATAATCCAGGATTGAAGGAAGAAGACGCTTATCCCGCGCTGGCAGAGGATGGTTATGGCTGGGAAAAACTGTTTAGTGAACGCATGTGTCGTCATTTCCGCGAGGATTATGGTCTGACAACTCGAGTAGCTCGCTTCCATAATGTATATGGACCTTACGGAACATGGGATGGTGGACGCGAAAAAGCTCCTGCAGCCATGTGTCGCAAGGTATTGGAAGCTCAGAAATCTGGCGATATGAAGATCGAAATCTGGGGTGATGGTGAGCAGACACGTAGTTTTATGTATATCGATGAATGCGTCGAAGGCATTCAGAAAATTATGTATTCTGACGTAATTGAACCACTCAACCTCGGTAGCGATGAGATGGTTTCCATTAATACCCTGGTCAGCTATGTAGAAGAAATTGCTGATGTCAAACTTGAGAGAAGTCACGATCTAAATGCTCCCCTGGGAGTTCGTGGTCGCAATAGTGACAATGATCTAATCAAGAAATTATTGGGTTGGGCACCTTCATACCCATTGAAAGATGGCATGAAGAAGACCTATGACTGGATCAAAGGTGAAATGGATAGAAACGCTGAATCCCTTTAAAATAGAGAATATTTGAAATGCAAAATAAAAAAGTTCTGGTTAGTGGATGCTATGATCTCATCCATGGAGGGCATGTCGCCTTCTTTAAAACGGCTGCCCAATTTGGTGATCTCCATGTCTCTGTCGGAGCCGATTCAAATATTCAATTATTGAAAGATCACGCTCCTCATTTTTCCGAGCAAGAGCGCGTCTTTATCATAAAGTCGTTCAAATATGTGAAAGATGCCTTTGTTGCGACAGGGAAAGGTATGCTGGATTTTGAACCTGAGATTGCTCGTATCAAACCAGATTACTTTGTTGTAAACAAAGATGGATACACAGAGGGTAAGCAGAAACTTTGTGATAAATATGGTGTCGAGCTTAAAGTCCTAGAACGTATACCTGAAGAGGGCTTACCTGCTCGTTCCAGCTCCGAGACTAAACTTGGATTGCGTTTCCCAAACAGGGTCTGCATAGCTGGTGGCTGGTTGGATCAACCCTGGGTCTCAGAGATTCAGCACGGGTCTGTTGTTGTTGCGGCATTAAGTGCAGAACATGATTTTGAAAACAGATGTGGTATGGCATCCAGCTCCAGAATAGTCGCCAAAAAAATCTGGGGTGATAAACTCCCTGAAGGCGATCCGGAAGAGCTAGGTCGAATCCTGTTTGGTGCTGAGAACCCTCCGGGATCTCCTTATGTATCTGGATCTCAAGATCAGCTGGGACTGTTTATGCCTGGTGTGAATCAGCTATGCTATGATGGCAATTTCTGGCCACAGCAAATCAATTCCGCTGTTGATAAGGAAACCTGCGAATGGCTATCAAGTGTCCTGCAAATGGTTCCCTTTAAAAAACGTCCAGATGGTTACAATCCATTGCTTGAACAAAATGTAACCAAGGTTGGTGTGAAAAGACTCGCAGAGTCTGGACAACTATGTTGGGACAGTATATTGAAGCATGATGTTAAAGGTTTAGGGGCATCCTTGACTGGCACACTGGAAGCCTGGTATGAAATCCTGCCTCTCACAGTTCCGGATTATTGCTGGGATGAGATTAAGAAGTATGATCAGCATGCCGGTGCTGGATTTTCCGGTGCGGGTGGTGGTTATGTGCTGGTTGCTTCTGATAAACCTGTTGAGGGAGCTTTTAAGATCAAAGTTCGATTTTAACCTCAGCAATAGAAAGAAAAATACTAATGAAATGGGCTTTGGTATATCACCAGAGCCCATCTTATTTTGAATAGGATCCTTAACCCGGATGCGGAGGATTTTCGTGAACCGGGAGTGAGTGTCAATATTTTTTAGAGACTTCAACATCAAAGGAATTATCAGATGGTCCTCATAGTTAATGGTGAGCTTATCCAGGAAAAAATGGTCCAGGATGAAATTCAGAGACTGCAGCCTCATTTTCAATCTGTTTTTAGCGAGCAGAGCGGCGCAGAACAGGAAAAGCAGCTAGCTGAATGGGCACGCGAAAATGTAATAGAAAGTGTGCTGCTCAGACAATCGGCTCATGCTGATTCACACAGTATTAATCCTGAAACACTCGACCAGGCTTTTCTTAAGCTCAAAGAAGAACGCGGAGGAGAAGAAAAATTTTATAAAGAAACCGGTCTCACACATCAGGATGATGAAAATATCCTACTTGAGATAGAGCAACAGCATAAAGTTGAGCATTTGATGTCTGAACTTCACGCAAAGGCTAATCAAGTAAGTGAAACGGATGCCAAGGCTTTTTATCAAAGCAATCCTGAACAATTCATGCTGCCTGAGATGGTGCATGCAGGTCATATCGTCAAACATATAGAAGGATATCGTACTGAAAAAGAAGCCCAGACTGAGATTCAGGAGATATGGGAGAAGATTCAATCTGGTACCACCTATGAAGAATTGGCTGAGCAACAGACCGATTGCGCAGATAATTCTGGCGACCTGGGTGTTTTTCCACGGGGGCAAATGGTTCAGGAATTTGAGGATGTCGTTTTCAAAATGGAAGCAGGTGAAGTGAGTCAAGTATTCCCGTCACCTTTTGGCTTCCATATTGCGAAAGTATTTGAAAAAAAAGAACCTCGGAAAATTGAATTTGATGAAGTGAAATCACAGATCATTGAAAAATTGACCGAAGATGCCCAGAATGTTGAAGTAGAGAAATATGTTGATGGGGTGAAAGAAACAGCCCGGATAAATTATTTCCCGGATGAAATCAAATTTAAAAAGGGTCTATCCAGTGTTCTGGTTAAACCTTCAGGTCCTGATTGCAATCTGGACTGTGACTATTGTTTTTATCTGGAAAAGGCTGACCTGTTCACCGAGACAAAAAAACATCGCATGTCGCTTGAGACTTTGGACATCTTTATCCGGCAGACACTTCAGCAAACTGCAGGTCATGTCTCCTTTGGCTGGCAGGGGGGAGAGCCCACTCTCATGGGGTTGCCTTTTTTCCAACAGGCTGTCAAGTTGCAAAAAAGGTACGGATCAGGACGCTCAGTTGGTAATGGTTTGCAGACCAATGGTTTATTGCTAGATGAGGATTGGGCAAATTTTCTCAAAGAAAATAACTTTCTGGTGGGTATATCCATCGATGGACCAGAGCATATCCACGACAAGTATCGAACCCATGTAAATGGTAAACCGAGCTGGCAACAAGTCGTTGATAATACCAGAATGTTGATGGATGCCGGTGTTGAGGTCAACGTCCTCAGCGTTGTGAATGAATACTCAGTGAAATTCCCGGAAGAGATATACCAGTTCCACAAATCATTGGGATTTGAATATATGCAGTTCATCCCGTTGGTGGAGACAGACCCTGATAATCCTGAGAAATCCGCTGCTTATTCAGTAGGAGAGAAAGCTTATGGGGATTTCCTGATCAAACTCTTTGACTTATGGCAGAATGATTTCGAAGATGGGATTGCAACCACGTCCATCCGACACTTTGATTCTGTGTTTCATAGCTATGTGGGTCTTGAGGCCCCTGAATGCACATTACTCAAGGAGTGTGGGAATTATGTCGTCGTCGAGCATAATGGAGATGTGTATTCCTGTGATTTCTTTGTAGAACCCACTTGGAAATTGGGCAACCTGTATGATGATGATATCCTGGTGATGTTGAATTCTGAAAAGCAGAAGGAGTTTGGGGAACTGAAAAGCGATCTTCCTGAGAAGTGCCAAAAGTGTAAATGGCAGCGTCAATGTTATGGTGGATGCACGAAAGATAGACTTCGAGACCCTGAGGATAATGGCTTAAGCCATTTTTGTGAATCCTATATTGCCTTCTTTGAACATTCAGATGTGCGGCTTAAGGAATTGGCTGAAGATTGGAAAGCTAAACAGTCACAGTTACACCTGCAGGAACCTACAAAAGCACAACCAGTCAAGATTGATTAAAAACACGACTGCAATGAGTTTTGCGACTTTGGGAGTGCTAAAATTATAAGAATTGCAGTGGTTACTAAGTTATCAATATTTTAAACATGCAGATAAGCAAAATAATCTCCTGATCTAAAGAGATTTAAATAATCGATATAACCCCCTGATTACGAGTCATTTATCTAAATTCATCTTGGATTAAATAGATTAAATGTTATGTTAAGTATATTGGGTATAGATAATGTCGAATGAGATAATTAGCAGAAAACACGATTTGATAGGGGTTCGAAATGGGTATCGATCAACATAATCCAAAACCATTTTACAAGCAGGTTGGGGAAGAAATCGTCAATCAGATAAACAGTGGCAAATTGAAAGTTGGGGATAAGCTTGAAACACAGAGCGAGTTGGTCAAACGCTATGATGTGAGTTTGATTACAATAAAACGAGCTCTTTCTGATTTAATCAGTGAAGGTGTTCTTTACGCCAGGGCTGGAAAGGGAACTTATGTTGCCCAGCGTCCTCAAAAGATCGATTATTCAAAGCACCTGACCATTGCCTATGTTCTTAAGGATCTGGATAACCCCTTTTACCAGAGCATCGTATCAAGTGTTGAAAGAAATTTGTCAAAAAATGACAGTAATTTGATGCTCTATTCATCAGACAACCGTCATGATAATGAAGAACGCAAAATCCGGTATTTTATTGATATGGGTGTCAGTGGATTAATTCTTGGATCCCTATTCCACAGCCATTATACAGACTCACTTATCAAACAACTCGAGGCTGAACGTTTCCCCTTTGTCATGGTTTCATATACTGAAGATCCCAGCATCAATTTTGTGGGGACTGATCAGGAACTGGGTGGCTTCATGGCCACCGAACATCTGATAAAGAATGGATATGCTGATATAGGTTATGTGAATGGGGAAGAAGGCAATCTGGTTGGCGAAGCTCGGAAACGGGGTTTTCTCAAAGCCATGACCGACTATGATGTACCTGTTGATCAGAAGAATTTGCTGCAAATTACCGTTGATGGGAAGCGTGATGATATGAAATCAGGCTACCTGGTTGGCAAGCAATTCTGCGAATTAAAAGATCGACCCAAAGCTATGTTTATCTACAATGACCTCTCCGCACTCGGGTTCATTCAGGCATTAGGCGAGTCTGGAATTAACGTTCCAAAAGATGTCGCAATTGTGGGATTCGATGATATTGCAAATGGTAGAACAGCTTCAGTACCTCTGACCACCATTCATCAGCCAACAGAGCTGATAGGACAAATTGCCGTTGAAAGTCTACTTAAAAAGATAAGTGGCGAAGCGCCCTCTATGCATAAACTATTGGAACCGAAGCTGATTGTCAGGAAGTCTTGCTGCAACAACTAGCCTGAATATTATCACATAGATAGATCGTATCATATGCGTATCAAGAATGGTTGATTTGCAGATAGCATTTACTTGCGATATCATTTTCATACTGCTGATCAAACGGGAGAGTAGGGAATATGCTTCGACGTGAATTTCTTAAAAAAGCAGCAATCAGCACCACTGCTGCAGGTATTCTGCCAGGGTCACTTATAAAATCCATATCTGGGTCTACCCATCGCCGACTTGACGAGCAACCCAATATCATATTCATCATGATCGATGACCTTGGAAAAGAGTGGCTGACCACCTGTGGCGCTGAGCATGATGATATGGGTCTGCCTAACATTGAAGCACTGGCTTCTGGTGGAATGCGCTTCACAAATGCCTACTCCATGCCTCAATGCACACCTGCACGTATCACGCTCTTAACCGGACAATACCCCTGGAGAACCGGTTGGGTCCATCATTGGGATGTTCCGGGTACAACTAAATTTCCTGAAGGTGAGTTAAAGATTCGATTTGATCCTGAAGTTCATCCCAGTTTTGCCACCATTTTACAATCCGCTGGTTACAAAACGGCAGTTGCCGGAAAATGGCAGATAAATGACTTCCGTCTGGAGCCAGAAGTGATGTTGGAGCACGGCTTCGATGATTATTGTCTATGGACTGGCAAAGAAAGTGGAAACGAAGTAGCGATTGAACGCTACTGGAACCCATATATCCACACCACAGAAGGAAGTATGACTTATGAGGGACAATTTGGTCCTGACATCTATACCGATTTTCTCATCAATTTCATGGAAGAAAATGTCGATCACCCCATGATGCTCTATTTCCCCATGTGTCTCATTCATAATCCAGTGACTGCAACCCCACTAGAACCAGACCTGGTAGAAGAAATTGATGGAAAATTGCCTATGGTGAAGGCCATGATTCGCTATACAGATCACTTACTGGGAAGACTTACTGATAGCCTGGATGCTTTGGGTATACGTGACAACACCATCATAATCTGGACCACAGATAATGGGACCGCTAAGCGTTATACAGGTAATATTGACGGGGATGATGTCCAGGGCGGTAAGACAAAAATCTCTGAAGCAGGTGTAAATGCGCCCTTCATAGTGAATTGTTCAGGTCTCGTACCAGCCGGTGTCGTCACAGATACCCTCACAGATTTTACTGATATGCTGCCGACATTTGCTGACCTGGGTGAGGCAACCATACCTGATGGACTTGTACTGGACGGTCATTCAATAGCCGATGTGATTCTGGGTAATACTGAAGATGGAACCCGGGATTGGATTCTTGGAGTAGGTAGTGGTGGCGGAACTGTCAACATTCTACGCGACCCCCCAATGGAAGGTGTCCCAGACTATCAGGCCGTCAATGAATTTGATCACAAGCAAAGGGCTATCCGGAATAAACAGTATAAGCTCTGGATCGAGAACAGTGAGGATGGGGTTGCTTCTGCCACTCAGTTTTATGACCTCTTTGCCGATCCCCGAGAGACAGTCAACCTGATTGACAGCACAGATGAAACCATTGTAGCAGCACTAAATGAATTGCTGACAGTATGGGCTTCCTTCCCAGCGGTAGATGCCATCCCCACTTATGGACCAATTCCTGAGGTAAATGTCGTGGATGAGTCTCAAAAACCAGAAAATTTCAAACTTTACCAGAATTTTCCCAATCCCTTCAATCCGGATACAGAAATTCGATTTGAGCTTGGGAAATCTGCTGATGTGAAACTTGAGGTTTATGATGTCAAGGGTAGGCTGATCTCAACACTGGTCGATAAACGTCTATCTGCAGGTCATCACAACGCTCAGTTTAAGGGAAGCGGACTTCCCAGTGGTATTTATACCTACACCTTAACCTCAGGGGCAAGCTCAATGTCAAAGCAGTGCATTTTAATTAAATAGAAAGCTTGATTTCTTGAGACCTACAGACAACCACAACCTTAGTAGACGTACATTCCTGAAAACATTTGGTCTTGGAATGGCAGCCCTAACGCTTTCCAATCCTCTAATGAAGGCAGCCTCCAGACGCGATGGGACACCCAATGTCATCCTTATGATGGCTGATGATATGGGTTATGGTGATTGTGGTTTCACTGGAAATTCAATCATTCAAACGCCTCATCTGGATCAATTGTGCCAGGATGGCGTCAAACTATCAAATTTTTATTCTGGAGGACCGGTCTGCTCACCTACACGGGCAACCTGCCTGACCGGTCGCCATTATTATCGCTACGGCATCTGGTCAGCCAATGACGGACGATTACCACAGCAAGAAGTCACCATCCCGGAAGTCCTACACGGTATTGGTTATAACACTGGACACTTTGGCAAATGGCATCTGGGCGCACCTGTAGAAGGCTATACAGGTCAAAATTCCAGCAACCATGCCTATGTCGACTGGTTCGGTTATGATGAATACTTTGTCACAGCTTATTCAGTAGCGCTTTATGATCCTTATGGTCCCAACGGGGGAAGAGCGGCAACCAGTGACAACCCATACTGGCACAATGGTGAGCGAGTTTTGGACAATATCACTGGAGATGACTCACGAATAATGATGGATCGGGTCATCCCTTTTGTGCAGCAAGCTAATGCGAATGGACAACCCTTTCTGGCTGTGATCTGGTTTCATGCACCTCATAAAACTATTGATGCGAGTCCCGAACATCGCGCTATCTATTCAGATTATAGCGAGAGCGAGCAAAAGTATTATGGCTGTATTACTGCCATGGATGAACAAGTCGGTAGATTAAAGGGTGAGTTGGAGAACCTTGGAGAACTTGGGAACACATCATGGTGGTTTTGTAGCGATAATGGTCCTGAAAATGGTACGGATGGAAGTACTGGGGAATTGAGAGGCCGAAAGCGAAGTCTCTTTAATGGAGGTGTTGGTGTGCCAGCCTTCCTGCATTGGCCTGATTTTACAGATAATCCTGCTTTTGAAACTGAGATTGATGATCTGGGATATCCCAGCACCGATGTCGTCTGTAGTACGCTTGATTATTTCCCGACCATAATGGATTTCTTTGAACAGAGTATGCCCGATGATCGTCCCATTGATGGCATCAGCCTGATGCCACTTCTGGAAGGAAATATGCTGGAACGCCCCACACCAGTGCCATTCAGGTTTTATCAGAAAATCAACAAAATGGCAGATTCTCCAACTATTGCCACCCTGGCAACTGTTGCAGGAACACGCTATAAGTTTTTGACCAATTTATCAGAGTGTGCCGTTGAAGATATGTTGATCAACCTGGATGAAGACCGTGGGGAGGAAACCAATATTCTAGAAAGCAATCAGATGCTGGCCGATTCTCTTCGTCAACATTGCCAGGACTTTATGACTTCCTTTGAGAATAGCTATAATGGAGGGGATTACGATTACAGTCCCACTGGATCTTGGCGTCCTCTGGGGCAATGGCAAGGATATAGCCCCTGTGATAGTCTGACAGTTTCCATCTATAGTCGCGATCCAAAGCCAGGCGGATTTATGCTTGAGGAAAATTACCCGAATCCATTTAACAATGGAACTGTGATCAAGTACACCATCCCTTATCAATCTGTTGTAAAACTCTCCGTATATAATCTTCAGGGGAAACGGGTGGAGCAGTTAGTTGATGGTGAGCTTCCCGGGGGAGAGTATTTGATCCAATGGACTCCAGGGAATCTGCCATCAGGAACATATTTCATCAAACTTCAGAGTGGGGCAAACCAAATTGAAGTCATCAAATGTATGCACATCAAATGATCCTGATTATTCCTCTATACGGCAATCCTCAAATTATATTAAGTATGGGCTTAACTGTGACTATTCAGGCGGGAAACCCTTAAAAAAGAACTGGTATTTACTGTAAAATTAAGTATACTGAGTATACTATTATAACTGAATAATATTTCGAATACAGGGAAACAAGTGAAAAGACGTGAGTTCCTTAGAAGTGTGGGTATCGGCTCGGCAAGTCTGCTCATTCCTCCCACCATATTTGCCCTGAGTAAAAACAAAAAACCTGGGGGTGCGAGACCCAATATTCTATACATCATGGCAGATGATCATGATGCCAATTTCGTTGGTTCATATAAGAGTTGGATCAAGGAATACGTAGATACTCCAACCATTGACAAGCTGGCTGCGGAAGGTGCTCGTCTCACGAATTGCTTCTGTACCAACTCGTTATGTGCTCCCTCCAGAGCGACAATTATTTCCGGGAAGTACAGCCACAAATCAGGTGTCTATACCCTGCGAGAAGATATGAATACATCGGGTTGGAATACCTTGCCCGTCGTCATGAAAAACGCAGGTTATCAAACAGCTGCAGTCGGGAAGTGGCACGTTCATGGTGACAATATGCACGGTCTGGATTACTATTCATTAACCCGAACTTCCCAGGGACGCTATATCAATCCATCCATGTCAACCCCTGATGGAAAGCGGAATGAAGAAGGTCACAGTTCTGATGTTTATACAAATATCTCGCTGGAATGGCTGGAAAAGCGTGACAAAACAAAGCCCTTCTTTCTCATGCATCATTTCAAAGCAGCTCATGGTCCCTGGCAGTATGCTCCCCGTTATGAAAAATTGTATGCCGATATTGATATTCCTGAACCACCCACCTTGCATGATGACTATAGCAATCGATTCGAAGGCGGAATTGGTATAAAAAAATCAAAAATATTTTCAACGGATGGTAGTGGTAGCCTATCCACCAGAATGCAGGGCTTGAATAAAAAAGGTGAGGTGGCAGATTGGCCCACTGGAAACCTGGACGTCTCTGGCATGTCTGACAGCGAAATTAAAAAGGCAACCTATCAGAAATACGTAAAGGATTACCTGCGCTGTGTCAAAGGGATTGATGATAATGTGCTGCGGTTAATTGAATACCTTGAACATGAAGGTATTCTGGATGACACGCTGATCATTTACACCTCAGATCAGGGGATGTACGTAGGCGAGCACGGCTTTTATGACAAACGTCTAGGGCTGGATGAAGGGATGCGTATGCCTTTTATCGCCAGATATCCGAAGGAAATTCAAGCAGGTATTGTGCTTGATGACATCGTTAATAACGTTGATTTTCCAGAGACCATGATTGACTACGCCGGAGCGGAAATCCCCGCTGATATGCAAGGCTTTAGCTTCAGGAAGAATCTTAGAGAGGATCCTAAAGCACATCAACGGTCCGCTACCTTCTATGCTTTCTATTCATCTGGTACGCCCCGTCATTATGGGATTCGGACCAAGCAGCATAAGTTATTAAAATATATGGGAAAAGATGGATCAGTCATTGGTCAGGATCTATTTGATATGGTCAATGATCCCAATGAACTCAGAAGTGTTCTGAATGATAAATCATATTCCAAAATTCTCACAGAGTTGGAGCAACAACTCGCCGAAGAGATGAAAGCTATCGATCTGACCGAGAAAGATTTACCAGGCCGATGGAAAGCACCTGCTAGAAAAGTAAAACCCAAAAAGAAGAAGAAAAAGAATAAGCAGAAAAAATCCTGATGATCCAATAGGGCCATCGAGGATTAATAATAGAATTCAGTCCACATAATAGAGGCTTCCAAAATGAATAGACGGGAATTTCTTAAATTTACTGCAGTTGGATTAGCATCTTCGGCTATTCCAGCATTCAGCTTCGGAAAGAAGACCAAAAAACCAAACATCATTCTGATGATGACCGACGATCAGGGTTGGGGTGATGTTGGCTTCAACGGGAATACTGAAATCTCAACCCCCAATCTGGATGGTATCTGTAGCGAGGGAGCAAATCTATATCACTTTTTCTCTGGTGGACCCGTTTGCTCACCCACACGCGGAACATGCCTTTCAGGGCGTCATTATTTCCGATACGGAATCTGGCAGGCCAATAGCGGCCGGTTACCACGTCAGGAATACACATTACCACAAGGCCTAAAAGATGTGGGCTACCAAACAGGTCATTTTGGCAAGTGGCACCTCGGATCTCCCCATCCCGAATACACGGGTAAAGGGGGAGGAGGCAGTGACCAACATCTTGCGCGTCCCGAGTGGTTTGGATATGATAAATATTTTGTGACCCATCATTCGGTCAAGACCTGGAATCCCTACGGACCTGATGGGAGTGAAATTGACTCCACGGATAATCCATATTGGGAAGACGGCAAAAGAGTGAGCGAACGGTTAACCGGAGATGATTCACGCATTATTATGGATCGAGCCATCCCTTTTATCGAAGAGGCAGTTAAAGAGCAAAAACCATTTTTCTCTGTCATCTGGTCCCATACACCCCATGGTCCATTGGAGGCCGGTCCCGAATATGCAAAAATCTATGAAGCAAAAGGACTGGACAAGGGCAAGGTGAAATACTACGGTTCTATCACAGCCCTGGATGATCAGGTGGGACGACTCAAGAAAAAGCTTAAAGAATTAGACCAGTGGGATAACACCATCCTCTGGTTTTGCTCTGATAATGGTCCCGCCCACGATGTTAGAAATGGTGGTTATGGGTCAACAGGTGGTATGCGTGGAAAGAAAAGCTATCTCTTCAACGGTGGTGTCTGTGTTCCTGCATTCCTCTATTGGAAGGGTAAGGTTGAAGCAGGATCGACCATTAAAACGCCTATGTCAACCCTGGACTTTTTACCTACTCTTTTTGAGGCTACGGGCGCAAAAATGCCTGATGCTAGACCTGTGGATGGCGAGAATGTCTTAAATATTGTTTCCCAAAAAACAAATGAACGCAAAAAACCCATTCCATTCCGACACAAAAAGTTAACTGCTCCCTGTCTGGCTCTGATTGATGACAAGTATAAGTATTACACAAATTTCGATACAGATCAGCCCGTTGGAGATTTACTCTATGATATTTTTGCTGATCGGGCTGAAGAAAAAAACCTTATCGATAAGAAACCGGAGACTGCTCAGAAAATGCGAGCCTATGCGCTGGAATTTCTAAAATCCTGCGAAAAAAGTCATTCCGGTCTGGATTATCCCAAAAACTCAGGCTATGCACCCATTGGTAGTTTTCAGGATATGGCCAATATTCCCTGGGATCCTAACCAAAAGAAGAAGAAAAAATCTGGAAATAAGAAGCAGAAAAAGATTAAAAAACGCCAGAAGAAAACAAAGAAATCATAGAACCATTCTATGCGGGGTAATTACAAGAGGAAACTGGATATAATCGCCGTGAAATATTTTGTGATATTCAGCCTCTTACTGCTGAGTGTATTTTCCTGTTCATTAACTAGTCACACGGAATCCATTTCTTTAATACCTGTCACTCAATCTGTTAAACCCAACTCTCCTGAAATTACTGCCTTCTGGTGGAATGGGGGCTGGGATCATTACGACTCAGACTATATGAAATACCTGGATGAATTCATCATATTTGCAGTGGCTCCAAATCCTGAAACGGGAGAAATCTTTGTTGATTCTGTATCCAGCACCACAGGTGAAATATTCTACCGTCGAAATTCAGGTCCAGGCTTATCAACTGGGATGCTCAAGCAAATCACAGCAGATGCAGATAAGTATCAGGTTCGTAAAACCCTGGGTATCAATGGCATGGGGAAGAAGCGGACGATCTTCAATGCTCTGGTTGAGAATGGACATGAAAAGAAATTCGCTTTAGAGATATTAACTTTTTGTCAGACCTGGGGAATCCAAAATGTGGATGTGGATTATGAACATCCAAATGATGATCATGATGTGGCAATGCTGACTGCCATCATCCGTGCACTCTATGACCAATTAAATCCAGCAGGTATTGGTGTCTCAGTAACGGTGGGACCCAATCGTGAGTTCATGCAAAAATTTGTGAGAAATAATCACCAGTATCTCTCACAAATCAATCTCATGTCTTATCTCCAGCCCTATAAAAATTTTGTAAAATGGCTGGAGTTTTATCATAACGAATTAAGCGTACCCCGGGAAAAACTATATGGTGGTATTGGATTTTATATCAAAAAACAAGGGAAACCCAAAGAGTCATATGATTACCGCGAATTTGTCGATTGGTTCCCTGAAGGAAACATTCCTGACGAGATAACACTAGACGACCCAGATAATCCTGAAAATGTGAAGACATTCCGCTTTAACAATTCTCATGAAACGCTTTCTAACAAGATTCAATACGTAAAAGACGAGGGCTACGGCGGTATCATGATCTGGGCCATCAACCATGATTTGCCTATGAGTGATGATCGCGCCATGTTGCGCTATGTTCATAGTGAGGTACACAAATAGTGGGACTTGTATTCCGAGGGTTTGTTTGTGTCTCCCTGAGGCTCTCGAAGGGTGAGCACTATAGGTTATTGTCCCTTCGACAGGCTCAGGGTCCAGGTCTGTACGATGGGAATGAGACAAAGATTATGATCAATTAACAGAGGTGATGGTGAATAATGAAACGCCGTGAATTTCTAAAAGTTGCTGGAATCGGAACCCTGGGGCTGGTTGCATGTGTACCACCCAGCCCAAAAGTCCCACTCAAGTCAGGCAAACATCCCAATATTATCTACATCCTTGCGGACGACCTGGGATATGGAGATGTGAGTTGTCTGAATCCCGAATCCAGGATTCAAACGCCTCATATTGATCAACTAGCAGCAAATGGCATAAATTTCACGGATGCACACTCCAATTCAGGTGTTTGTACACCCACACGCTATGGCGTTTTAGCCGGACGCTATACCTGGCGTACAAAACTCAAAAGGGGCGTGTTAAAGGGGCATTCAAAACCACTGATCCCGACAAATAGGCTAACGGTTCCAGCCCTTTTGAGGCAGTCCGGATATGCAACGGCATGTATTGGCAAATGGCACTTGGGAATGGATTGGCCAACCAAGGATGGTGAAGAGGCTAAGCTGGGTCTCAAGAATGTAGATTTCAACCAGGACATCCAACACAACCCGCTGGATTTGGGATTTGATTATTACTATGGTATTTCTGGTTCGCTGGGAATGCCTCCCCATGTGTTTATTGAAAATCGACGGGTTGTTGAAGAACCGACGATTTATGTGAAAAAGAAAACCCCCGAGGCTAAACAATTACTGAATGGACGCGAAGGCTGGATGGTAGAAGGCTGGGATATACATTATGTACTACCTCGTTTCAGGGATAAGGCAGTTGAGTATATAAAAGATCATACAAAGAAATCGCCTGAACAGCCCTTTTTCATGTATTTGCCTTTAAATTCTCCTCATAAACCCATAGCACCCAACAAAGAATTCCTGGGAAAAAGCGAGGCCGGTGAATATGGCGATTTCGTCATGGAGACGGATCATGCGGTAGGTCAAGTTGTCAAGGCCGTTCAAGAAACAGGGATTGCAGACAATACTCTAATTATTTTTACCAGTGATAACGGTCCAGAACGTATCATGTATGCCATTCACAAGGAGTTTGGTCATGATGGCTCAGCTCAATACCGTGGTTGTAAACGTGATAACTGGGATGGGGGTCATCGGATTCCTTTCTTCGCCACGTGGCCTGGAACCATTCAGGCAGGTCATTCAACCAGTGAACTTATCTGTTTAACAGATATGCTGGCAACCTGTGCAGAAATTACGGATCAGGAACTTCCCGATAATGCTGGTGAGGATTCAGTAAGTATCTTACCTGCACTGAAAGGGATCAATTCTCAACCAATACGTGAGGCGGTTGTCCATCATTCAGCTAAAGGGTTCTTCGCTATTCGTCAGGGGGATTGGAAATTATTGCTCCATGATGGTTCAGGTGGCAATAAGTATCCCGATGTAAAGACCCCGCCTATTCAACTCTACAACATGAGAATCGATGAAACTGAAACCCAGGAGTTCTCAGTTCAAAATCCTGAAATTGTCAATAAATTGGCTGGTCTCATGAAACAATATATAACCAATGGTCGAAGTACTGCAGGTAGTCCACAGTCAAATGATGGGGAAGAGGACTGGCGCCAAATTGATTGGATGAAGAATTATTAAGGATCCCATGATGCAGCGTAGGGAATTTCTGAAATTATCAGGTGGTCTGATGGCCATGGCAGTCATGCCTTCACTATTGAATGCAGCGGCTCGTAAACCAAATGTAATTCTCATTCTTACCGACGATCAGGGTTATGGTGAACTGGGCTGTACCGGAAATACTGTTATCAAGACCCCTTTTCTGGATCAAATGTATTCAGAATCCAGCCGCTTGAATGATTTTCATGTCAATTCTGTGTGTTCACCATCGAGAGCAGCCATTTTATCCGGCAAATATTCAAGTCATGTGGGTATCTGGCACACCGTAGGTGGGAGAGAGATTCTCAACCGTGATGAAACCCTCATGCCTCAGATATTCAAAGCTAATGGTTATAGCACTCAAATGGTGGGGAAGTGGCATCTCGGTGATAATTATCCCTATCGTCCTGAAGACAGAGGCTTTGATGAGGTTTTCCGAATAGGTGGCGGCAGTCCGGGGCAAGTTCCTGATTACTGGGGCAATGACATCTTTGATTTGCATTACTGGAATGGTAGCAAATGGAATCCATCAAAAGGTTTCTGCACTGATGTTCAATTCGACGCCACCATGGAATTCATTAAAGATTCAGGCAAGAAGCCCTTCTTCTGTTATCTGGCAACCACAGCCGTGCATGCTCCAATCGGGGCACCTGATGAATATCTGGAGATGTACAAAGATCTGCCAGAACCTGTTCAGAAATTCTATGCCATGACCAGCAATGTGGACACCAATGTGGGTCGTCTCAGAACTTTTCTTAAGAAAAACAATCTTGATGATAATACCATATTGATATTCATGACAGATAATGGATCAGCCTGTGACAAGCAGGACAAATACAAACTCCACAATGGTGGGATGCGCGGCAAAAAGGGATCGACCTATGACGGTGGACATAGGGTTCCATGCTTTATCCATTGGCCCGCTGGAGGGATCAATCGTGGTATGGATATCGATGAATTATCCGCACATATCGATCTATTGCCAACCTTGCAAGAAGCCTGTGGCTTGAACCAGGATTCGAAATCCCCGCTTGATGGATCAAGCCTGCTACCACTATTGAAAGGTAACCAGACAACCTGGCCGAACCGGACTCTGGTTACTGAGACCAAGGTCAAGAAACGTTCACAGATGTATGCTTCGGCTGCCATCATGACTGAGCAGTGGCGTCTGGTTGATAAAGGTGAGGAATTATACGATATTGAAAAAGATCCGGGACAGAAACAGGACCTGGCACCCAGTCATCCCCAGGTTGTTGAACAACTCCAGTCGGATTATCAGGCCTGGTACCAGTCGGTAGAGGAAGGCTTCTTACCCATCAATCGCATTGTGATTGGTTCTCCGAAAGAGAATCCAACCCGTATAACCTGTATGGATGTTTATCCGGTTGAGGGAGCCAAACCTGGCAAGATTGTCTGGAATCAAAGCCATGTACTTAAGGGCAATCGTAATCATGGGAAGTGGCTTCTGGAAGTTGAAGAATCTGGTAACTATGAATTTGCCCTGAGCCGATGGCCCAGAGAATCAGGCCTGAGCTTTTCGGAATCTCCACACAAAGCGCAAAAAAGGAGTTACTCTGAAGCCCAGTTGATAATTGATGGAATACTCCAGAAACAGAGTGTCAATCCCAGAGATAAACAGGTTCGATTCTTTGCGAAGCTGGCTAAAGGACCCCTCGAACTGGAAGCACTCCTATTTGAGAAGAGTGGTGAAGTTACCTCAGCCTATTATGTCGAAATCTTAAAGAAACGATAGAACTAACTCGATAGTATTTGGAATTATTGTCATGAAATTGAATCAAAAACATACAAATCTAGTGATTACAATAGTTACCTGTAGTCTACTTATTCTCACATCTCTCTCTGCCGGTGAGGTGGCAAAGAATGCTTCTCCAGAGCGCATGGAGGAATGGCGGGACTGGAAATTCGGAATGTTTATCCACTGGGGACCCTTTGCACAGGCAGGTGCTCCCAATGGTAGAATCTCCAGCATGCGCAAGGATCTGGAGCAGGGTTTGAATTATTACAAAACCTTTAATCCAGTCAAATATGATCCTAACCAGTGGGCAGAGCTGGCCAGTGATGCTGGAATGCGTTATGCCGTATTGGTGGCCAAACATCATGATGGATTCTGCAATTGGGACTCCAAGGTGAGTGAACGGACCATTACTAATCCAGATTGTCCGTGGAGCAAATCAAAAAATCCTGATATCGTGGGTGAATATGTCAAAGCCTTTCGCAAAGCTGATGTGAAGGTTGGTCTCTATTCATCGCACTTGAATTATTCAGATCCAGGTGGGATGGGTGCCATGATCGATGCCAAACCGGGTGCAAAGCGGAAATCAGTGAATCGCTGGGTCGAAGACTATAAGGAAAAAGCCCCTGAGCTGTGGAAAAATTATGTCCAGCAGGAATATGATCAACTCTCAGAACTCATGGGAAATTATGGACCCATCGATATTGTCTGGTTTGACATTCACTGGCCCAAAAATGGAAGCGAAGATGCTGCTCCCATCTATCAAATGATACGTGAGAAACAGCCCAATATCATTTTCGACAATCGCGGTACACTGGATTATGTAGATTATAAGGTCCAGGAGCAGTGGGTTCCAAACGTACCACCCAAAACCGAATTTTGGGAATTTAACTGTCCTACCGCCAGCAGCGGAGGAGGGGGCTTCTGGTATAAGGGTGAAAATGCAGTGTACAGGACCGGTGAAGAACTTTTATACATCCTGGTAGATGTGGTTGGAAAAGGCGGGAATTTCCTCCTGAATGTTAGCCCCAAACCGGATGGGAGCATTGCCGACCAAGAAGTGGCAGCTTTGATGGATATTGGAAAGTGGATGGATAACAACAGTGAAGCCATCTATGGAACCACAGCAAGTCCCTGGGGGGATCCTCCAGCCTGGGGTCGGATTTCAACTAAAGGGAATCGTCTCTACCTCATGGTTTGGGATTGGAAAGAGGGGTCAGAGCTAGCTCTGGATATTCCAGCGAAGCAGGTGAAGAGGGTTTCTCTGCTTGCCAATAATAAAAAGGTTAAATACTCCAATACGAAGGACGGGATCAAGATTAATCTATCCACCTCCGCACCAGATAAGTATGTATCAGTTATCGCTGTAGACTACTCTGGTGATCTCAAGGTGAAACAGAAATGGTCCAAACCTGTCAAACATGAAAAATCGGATGTCTGGCATTTTGATAAGAACACCGGTAAGCAGGAAAAGGGTTTTCCACCAAAACCCTAGTGGGGAATCCAATCGAATTAAGCAATTAACATGTAATTCATTGAGTAACTTCTCTGGTTAAAGGCTAAATGAGTAGCAGTGGCAAAGCGTAATGGAACGGAGACAATTTCTAAAAATTGCATCCCTGGCATCGGTAAGCATGCTCAGCAATATCCCATTGAATGCTGCTGAAAAAAGACCCAATATTCTATTTATCATGTCAGATGATCATTCGTCTGAGGCTATCGGTGCCTATGGAGGGCGCTTAGCTAAACTAAATCCTACTCCCACCATTGATAAACTGGCTTCTGAAGGCATCATCTGCAAAAATACGTTTTGCAATAATTCAATCTGCAGCCCCAGCAGAGCTTCAATTCTCACGGGTCAATACAGTCATATAAATGGAGTGACTTCCCTGGGCGGGCGAGTTGCCGAAAAAGATCAAACGCTGCCTGTCAACTTGCGCCAGGCAGATTATCAAACTGCAATTGTGGGGAAATGGCATCTCAATACGCAACCTCTTGCGTTTGACTACTATAAGGTCTTTAAAGGTCAGGGGAAATATCATAACCCAGCATTTTTTGAGCGAAGGTCACCTGATTCAAAGGAAGCAAAGTTAAAGGAGACTGGCTATAGCTCAGATTTGATCTATGAAAGTTCGGTGAAGTGGTTGGAGCAGCGGGATAAAAGAAAGTCTTTCGCGTTATTTTATCATTTTAAAGCGCCGCATGGTCCCTGGGATTATCACGATCGATACGCTTCATTATACAATGATATTGACATACCCGAGCCTGAGAGTTTATGGGACAATGAAGGGCATGGTTCAATGGCAACCCGTGGTCATAATGACGAACTTATTTCTCAAATTGGTTCATCAGTTGGGCGTAGGCATCGTTCTCGGACTCAAACCAAGTTTCTGAAAAAGGAACTTGCCAGAACCGGTAATCAGTCAATTAGAGATAAGCTGGACGATCTCTCAGATGATGAGATTAAGAGGATGTCGTATCAGGCCTATGTTAAAGGCTATCTCCGTTGTGTCCGAGGTGTGGATGACAATATTAAAAAGATGCTGGATTATCTCAAATCAGAAGGTCAGTTGGATAATACCATAATCATCTATACCGCTGATCAGGGCATGTTTTTGGGTGAACATGATTTTATTGATAAACGCTGGATGTATGAAGAATCTTTGCGCATGCCATTTATTGTTCGTTATCCACGAGCGATCAAAGCTGGAACCACAACGGATGCTCTCATTAACAACACAGACTTTGCACCCATGATGCTTGAATATGCCGGTGTGAAGAAACCGAAAAGTATGCAAGGTTATAGTTTCAGGTCTATTCTGGAAACTCGTAAAGAGCCCCCTAATTGGCGCACAGCTACCTACTATAGATACTGGCTACATATGGCGCACCATTATAATCCTGCCCATTTTGGAATTCGTACCAAGGAATGGAAGCTTATTTTCTTTTACGGACAGCCAGAAAAGGTTCAAAAGCAGGGGAAGAAAAAATCTCCCAAATCACTTATTACTCCACCTGGCTGGGAATTGTATGATATGAAAAATGATCCCCACGAGAGGATCAATCTCTACGGAAAGTCCCGATATGCAAAGATCACCAGACAATTGAAGCGCCAGCTCAAGGATTTGCGTGATGACCTGGGTGATTCGGATGAGGCATATCCTCATATCAAAGCGGTAGTAGAACGACATTGGGATGATGACTTGACTGAATCAATAAGAATCTCAAATCATCTGAAAAATAATGCTGAGAGATTGAACTCATTTGAAAAATCAGAAGAAATTAAAAAGCTAATGAAGTAATAAGTCAAAGCCTTACCTGTTTAGAATAATGGTATCGCACATTGATTCTCAACACTATCTTTGTAACAGAATCGACAGGGCTTGAATGCAAAAAGTACTGGACTTTATGCCTAGATAAAGTATACTGAATATACTATATTAATCCACTATATGCTTCCTGAAAGGGTGATCATGCCGAGACTCGGACATCCAAACATTAGCCACCAAAACAATGCTATATCAATGCATAAGCTATTTCTGATAATATTATTACTGAGCTCAGTAACTATTTTTGCTGAGGTGCGTTTACCGGCTCTGTTTCAAGACCATATGGTTTTGCAGCAAAATGTAGAAATTCCCGTGTGGGGTTGGGCGAATCCGGGAGAACAGATTCATCTGGAGTTTGCCGGTCAGCAACAAGAGATCATTGCCGATGAAGCGGGTGAATGGAGCACATCTCTAGCACCCATGCCTTATGGTGGTCCCTATCAGATGACCCTATATGCTGAAAATGAAATCGTTTTGAATGATATCCTTCTCGGTGAAGTATGGCTCTGCTCCGGTCAATCCAATATGGCCTGGACAGTGGCAAAATCTAATGATTCCGAAAATGAAATTGCTATGGCCGATTATCCAAGCATTCGCCTGTTCGAAGTAAAACGAACACCCGCCTATGATGAACCAAAGTCTGATTGTGTTGGTGAGTGGACATCATGCTCGCCTGGAACCATCGGGAAATTTTCAGCAGTTGCTTATTTCTTTGGTCGTAAAATTCATACAGACCTGAATGTTCCCGTTGGTTTGATCCACTCATCCTGGGGTGGGACGAGAGTGGAAGCCTGGACCTCTCGAACTACGCTTGAACAGCATGAGATAGGGACATCAGCTCTGCAAGACTATGAGAATAAACTCTCCACATTTGACCCCCAAAAATCCACAGCAGAATACGAAGAAACTCTCAAAAAATGGGAAACCAAGAAATTACGCAATCCTGATGCAAAGAAACCCAAGCGCAAACCAAGCCCGGCTAAAAATAAAAATGCTCCTTCAGGACTCTTCAATGGAATGATACATCCATTAATTCCCTATGCGATGAAGGGTGCTATCTGGTATCAGGGTGAAGCAAACTCGAAAACTGAGCAGGATGCATTTCAATATCGTGACCTTCTGGTATCAATGATCGTTAATTGGCGACAGTCATGGGGTCAAGGAGATTTCCCCTTCTATTTTGTCCAATTGCCTGCTCTCAAATCAGAAAAGGTATCCTGGCCTATTACTCGAGAGTCCATGTCCGAAGTCCATAGAACTACATCAAATACTGGTATGGTGGTGACCATCGATTTGGAAGGTTCAAAAAATCTGCATCCCAGGAATAAACAGGATGTGGGCTATCGCTTGGCACTCCTGGCATTGGGTGATACCTATCAAAAGGAAATTATATATTCTGGTCCAGAGGTAAGAACCGTGAGTCTCAAAGGGACAGCGGTAATGATTAGTTTCCAATTTGCTGAAGGTGGACTTTCAACAATTGGGGATGAAGTGTTAGGATTTGAATTAGCTGGAGCAGACGGCAAATATCATGCGGCAACAGCCAATATTGTGACAACTGGATTCATTAAAAAAAGACGAAATCAGGTCAAGGTAATCTGCTCAACAATAGGCAAACCAGTCTTCATCAGATATGCCTGGGCAAATGATCCGGATGTATCCTTAAAAAATGATGCTGGTTTACCAGTAGCCCCCTTTAGATATGATCTCTCTGAATCCGATAAGAATGATTAGAGGATAGGTGTTGAGTTGACCTGGAAAGAATTTCTAAATTGAGCTTCCAATCCTGGTTAGTATATTTGACGATGGTCATTGTTGCGACTTCTTCGCCGGGTCCTTCAACTATTTTAATTGTGACAAACTCCGTTTTATATGGCTGGAGAAAATCCGCTTTTACAGCGCTGGGGAATGTGGCTGCCTTGTTCCTGCTGGGAGTTCTTTCAGTAATTGGATTGGGGACTTTGTTAAAGACATCAGAGTTCGCCTTTACCGTTTTTAAGTTTGGTGGTGTGATCTATCTTTTTGGTCTGGGTGTCATGTTCATTTTAAAAATGCATGCTCCAATCGAGGTTTCTTCCGGTTCAGAGGAGCATAAGGAAATCTCAGATAAGAGGTTGTTTATTCAGGCATTGGGCGTTGTCTCCAGTAGTCCCAAAGCTATTCTGGTCCTGACCACACTGTTTTCACAATTCTTGAATACTGAAGCTGCTTTAGTTCCTCAGTTCGCAGGATTGATTGTTACTCTCATGATTTCTTCCTTTGTGTTTCTAATGGGCTATGCAGTACTGGCCCATAAAATGAAATTATGGTTAAGCAATCCCAGGAGCAGCATGCTGGTGAGTCGGGTCAGTGGCGTCATATTTATTAGTTTTGCAGCATTACTGGCAGTTTCGAGTCAATAAATTTAGGGGTAGCAGGATAAGGAGTTATATTTGCAACGCAGAGAGTTTTTAAGAATAACCGGAGGAGTGTTGGCTGCCAGCGCAACCGGTCTGGCCTGGGGGAAGAAAAAGAAGCGCCCCAATATCGTCTTTCTCCTCACCGATGATCAGGCCTGGCATCTTCTGGGGTATAACGGAAATGCTCAGGTAAAAACGCCGAACTTTGACAAGTTGGCTGCGGATGGTGTCATCTTTGATCGTCATTATGATACAACCTCGATCTGTATGCCCAGTCGTGCCACCCATATGATGGGTCAGTATCAATACCGTCATGGCTGTAGCTTCAGCCGTGGATCCCTTGAATCAGCCAAATGGAATCAATCCTATCCAGTCCTCATGCGACAGGCCGGATATTTTACAGGTTTCGCCGGTAAATTTGGGTATGCAGTCACGGATAAACCGGATAAATCTGGATACCATAGCAATGAAAAAATGCCCATGGATTCTTTTGATGTCTGGCATGGTTGGCCCGGACAGGGTGAGTATGAAACAGAAGAGAATGAACACATCGCCATGTACGCAGAACAGTATCCTCATGTTAGTGGAGCCCTGGGGGCTGCATCTGAAGATTTTATTGATACGGCCATGGAGCAGGACAAGCCATTTTGTCTTTCTGTGAGTTTCAAAGCTCCCCATTCACCCAGATCGCCAGATTCCCGCTATGACCACGTTTATGCTGATACGGTTTGGGATGAGCGCAAAAATCATGGTACCAAAAACGCTGAGCATTTACCGCAACAGGCGAAAAGTGGCCGGCAGTACCTGCAGTATAAGGACTTCAGGGGTGAGCGCTATCAGGATACCATGCGCAAATATAATCAATTGGTGTATGGGGTGGATGTCGCTGTCAAGATGATCAGAGACAAGCTGGAAGCACGTGGCATTGCCGATAATACGGTTATCATTTTTACAACCGATAATGGCTATAGCTGTGGTGCTCATGGTTTTGGTGGCAAGGTTTTACCCTATGAAGAAGCCAGCCGCGCTCCCATGGTCATACTGGATCCACGACACCGAAATTCAGGCAAAGGATATCGCTGTCAGGGAGTAACCGGGAGTGTAGACATCATGCCGACTATAATGGACTACGCTGAGCTGGAAATTCCAAAATCAGTTGATGGTATCAGCATGCGATCCATGGTTGAAAATCCCAAACACAAGCTTCGCGAAGCACTACCTATCATGAATGTCTGGGGGATTATACCCACACACGAACTGGGTGTTGTGACAGAAAGATATAAGTACATCAACTGGTTTTTTGCTGGTGAAGGGATGCAGGCAGCAGAGGAATTGTATGATCTCAAAGAAGATACCTTAGAGATGCATAACCTGGTTGATAAGCCTGAAATGCAGAAAACCTTGCGACAGATGCAGAAATATTACGATCAAGAAGTTGAACGCTGGAAGAAAAATTGTGTGCAGCGCAATAACTATCCAGAATGGGCTGTGTTGATGGATCGTCACGTGTCATGGGATGAAAAAATCCGACTTATTCCTAAAAAGGAATTTAAGAAATATCGAGAAGCACTAGCAAAAAGCAAATTGAGTATAAAGAAGAGTAGGAAAAAGAAATGATGCAATATAAGGAATTGCTGCTGATTCCCATAATTATGGGATGTCTTTATGGCTGTGCTAATGAGCGGGTTGCAACTGAAATCACGCCTGAGGCTAAACAGGAAATTACTTTACCATTTACTGCTGACTGGGAATCCTTGAAGCAACATCAGACCCCTGAATGGTTTAGGGATGCAAAATTTGGAATCTATACCCATTGGGGTCCATATAGTGTACCAGCCTACTATACCGAATGGTATCCCCATGGCATGTATGAGAAAGACGGTTTCCGCAAGAAAGATTTTTTTGGTCATCACACCAAGACCTGGGGACATCCGTCTGAATTTGGTTATAAGGATTTTCTACCCATGTTTGATGGTGCTCAATTTGATGCTGAGGAATGGGCAGATCTTTTTCAAAAATCTGGAGCTCGTTTTGCCGGTCCCGTAGCAGTCCATCATGATGGGTTTGTCATGTGGGATAGTGATCTGACCAAATGGGATGCCAAAGAAATGGGTCCCAAGCGGGATATTGTTGGGGAATTGGAAATCGCCATCCGTAAACGCTCCATGCATTTTGTCACCTCCTTTCACCATGCCCGTAACTGGTCCCTTTATGATCATGACTCCAGTTATGATACCGGTGATCCCCAATATGCTTATGTAGGAAGTATGTATGGTCCTATCCACGAAAAAAGAGCTCCTCACAGCGAGGAATATCTGCTGGACTGGCAGCACAAGATTGAAGAGGTGATTGAAAAATACGATCCTGATTTACTCTGGTTTGACGGAGCCTGGGGGAAGGGAGCCTTTGAACCCTATAAGAAGGACTTTATCCACAACTATTATAACAAGGCTCAAGCTGCCGGTAAAGAAGTGGGCATTACCTACAAAAAGGACAATCTGCCAGAAGGTGTTGGCATCAAGGATAATGAAAGAGGCTCAATGGCTGAATTGAGTCCAGAGGCTTGGCTAACTGACAACTCAGTCATGTCAAATTCCTGGGGATATATTAAAAATCCCAAATACTTCACATCCAACTGGCTCATTGATGAATTGATTGACGTTGTCAGCAAAAATGGAAGTATGCTGTTGAATGTAGGTCCCGATCGGCACGGCAAAATCGATGATGAATCAAAAAAACGCCTCCTGGATATTGGCAAATGGCTTGAAATGAATGGCGAGGCCATTTATGGGACCAGACCCTGGACTAGCTATGGTGAGGGACCCACTTTTGTTGAGGGTGGTGGACATAATCGCCGTAAAGGTGAATTCACAGCAGGTGATATTCGATACACTACTAGAGATAACGACTTATATATTATCGTCATGGATTGGCCTGAGAATGGAGTAGCTACGGTAAAAGATATCTGGAGCGAATTACAGAAAAATTCCACAGAAATCAATAGAATTGAAATGCTGGGCAGTGGACCCATCAATGATTGGTTTCTCAGTGAGACCGAGTTGAAAGTCACTTTTCCCCAGTCCAAACCCTGTGAACATGCCTTTGTTCTAAAATGTGAACTGGTGAAATAAAATGAAGCGACGGGAATTTCTTAAATCCGCTGGAATAGGTACTCTGGCATTATCAATACCAAGCGGGCTGGCTCAGGCAGCGTTTGGTAAAAAGAAACCGAATATTATCCTCATCATGCCTGATGATTTTGGCTATGAATGCGTAACAGCCAATGGTGGACAATCATATTCTACTCCACGAATTGATGATCTGGCCAAACGCGGGATCAGGTTTACGAACTGTCACTCACAACCGGTTTGCACGCCCACCAGGGTGAAAATCATGACTGGGAAAACTAATGCCCGCAATTATGTGGCTTTCGAAACCCTCAACAAGGGCGAGAAGACCTTCGGACACATTATGGGTACTGCAGGGTATGCTACGGCTATCGCTGGCAAATGGCAGCTTTCAGGACGTGGCAAAGAATTTCCTGGCACACGACCCGAAGATTCTGGCTTTGATGAATACTGTCTCTGGCAGGTAGATCGTGAATCCAAGGGCTCGCGTTATTGGAATCCAAATATTACCCAAAATGGGAAAGTGCTTAAGGATACTGATGGGAAATATGGCCCCGATATCTATTCACAATTCCTCATGGATTTTATGACCCGGAATAAGAAAAACCCCTTCTTCATCTATTATCCCATGGCTTTGACACATGGCCCCCATGTCCCCACACCGGATAGCAAGGAAGGGGATTCAAAATCCAAGCGCAACACCAAATACTTCCCCGATATGGTAGCCTATACCGATAAAATCGTGGGAAAAATGGTTGATCATCTGGAGGAACTTGGGATTGCAGATGATACACTTCTCCTGTTCACAGGTGATAATGGGACAGATAAGAAGGTCACATCCAAATTTAATGGTAAAAAGATCCGTGGAGGAAAGGGCCGCAGTATTGATGCCGGTACTCATGTACCCTTAATTGCCTATTGGGAGGGGACTGCACCTGCCAATAAGCTCAATACCGATCTCATTGATTTTTCAGATATTCTCCCAACTGTAGCAGAAATTGGTGGAGCTAAAATTTCAAAAGATTTCATCGTGGATGGTGTCAGCTTTGTACCTCAGCTCAAGGGCAAGCAGGGTCACCCCAAGGAATATATTTTCTGTCATTTTGAAAAAGGAAAATATGCCGTTGAAGACAGCGGGATCGAAAAGAAGAAAAAGAAGAATAAGAAAAATAAAAAACCCAAAAAGAAGAAATCAGATAAGCCTGAATTTACAAGATGGGTTCGCGATGAACGTTGGAAACTCTATAACAATGGCAATTTCTATGACGTCATTACCGATCCAGACGAAAAATCGCCACTGCCGGTAGGGGATCTAGCTTCAACGGCTGAAGTGAGACGCAAACGTTTTGGATCAGTTTTAGCTGAAATGGCCAAAGAAATAAAGAAGCATTAACCGTTTTGTAACACTGGGGAGTGTAAGATGAAAAAGATAAGTGTAATAGTATTAATTCTATTATACGGCATCAGCCATGCCGAGGATTATTCTTTGAATTTTGATGGTGTAAATGATTTTGTAGAATTCGAGGATTCACCTGCCCTTGATCTAATTGAAGGCGATTTTAGCATTTCTGTATGGGCCAAGGTAGACTCCTGGGCAGATGGAAAGATGTTCATGGCCAAAAAGCAAAACGGCGCTAACCTCTGGCAATTCAACTTAAATGGCGGGACGGGAGCCATTACTTTTCTCGGGAAAGTAGCTGGTGTGGAGGAAATTTCCCTGCGTTCCGAACCAGATATTATGACTGAAGTTGAAACCAATGCCTGGGTAAATATTATTCTGGCAGTAGATCGAACCTTATTGGACACAGCCTATATTTATATTAATGGTTCTGCCTCTGATTCTGTCATTATCAATACCTTCTCTACCTTATCACTTGATAATACGGGAAAGTTAAGATTCGCCCGCAAGAACAATGGTTATTATGGTGGTAAGCTGGACGAAATTGCTTTCTGGAATTCAGCTTTGAATCCAGAAGAGGCTGCAGCTATTTATGCCGAAGGAAATGTTCTTGATGTTTTAGCGGATGGTGGGAATTACAATTCCTCAGCTACACTTCAGGGATATTGGAAATTTAATGAAGGAAGTGGAACCTCAACCCAGGACTACAGTACCAGCGGAAACAATGGTACGATCGTGGGCGATCCACTCTGGGACGATGATTCTCCGGTAGCTGAAGTGACGGGTGCACCAAGTGCTGACTTTACGGCTTCACCCACATCAGGTGATGCTCCGCTTATGGTTAATTTTACTGATCTTTCAGTGCCAGGCAATAGTCCTATCAATCAATATCAATGGGATTTTGGAGATGGAAATTCTAGTACTGAGCAGTCTCCCAGTCATATTTATGAAAATCCAGGTCATTACAGCGTAAGCTTATACATTCAAGATGAAAATGGTTTGCCTAGTACCAAACTTTCTTCAGACCTGATTTATGCTGGCTTAGGTGAGCACCTTAGTAATGTAGGTTTCGAGACCTGGAACGATACCATGCCTGAGTTTTGGGCATTCGATAAAGACAGCGCCGTGACAGCTTCCATAGAAGAATCTATAGTTCATTGGGGAACCAGGAGTGTTCGCATTGAACAAACCATTAAGAGTCCCCGCCTGTTCACTCAACAGGATATCCCGGTAGTTGCAGGAGATGATTACAAATTCTCAGCCTGGTTTTTTGACAATGATTCAGCAGTAGTAGGACGCGTTTTAATCAGATGGGAGAACGCTGAGCACGACCGAGTTGGTTCTGATGTCGAATCAGGCATCACTGCTAATGAGGGGGGCTGGCAGCATATTTCAACCGGATTTGTCACCGCCCCGGATAGCGTGGCTTTTTGTGACTTCAAATTGCGGACAGTAGATGTCAATGCCAGTTGGGATGGAGATGGAACCATCTATGTCGATGATGTGTCTATGGTCGGACCCGGCGGGGTTGTTGGCATTGATCAGGTTCGTCGGGCACCCAGGAGCTTTAGTTTATCACAAAATTTTCCTAATCCGTTCAATCCAAGTACCAATATCCAATTTGAATTGGAGGATAATCAGTACATAAGCCTCGAGTTGTTTGATATCAAGGGACGCTGGGTTCACTCGATTGCATCTGGGGACTATACCGCTGGATCCCATACTGTAAAACTGGATGCCAGCAAACTTCCGGCAGGTCTCTATCTCTATCGTTTAGAAAGTGAGGGAGTGAGTCAAGTCAGAAAAATGATCCTTGTGAAATAGACTTGAGATAATGAACTGGTGATGAAGTGTTATGTGTTATTCCTCGACTCCACTTCGACGAGCTCAGTACATCGCGCTCGGGATGACGTACTTGATTTTTTCATCACATCGTCGAATTATGAATCAGATCAATAGTGACAAACAGAAAGATGTAGCCAAATGTGTCTTAATAAAGTGAAATACGTCATCATATCCCTTTTGGTCATGGCTCCCATGCTCCTGGCTACAGAATATTATGTGGCGACTGATGGAGACGATACGAATCCAGGAACAATATCAGCCCCTTTTGCCACGCTTGAGCATGCCTTTATTGATGTGGCTGGACCCGGGGATCACATCTATATCCGGGAGGGTGTCTATCATGAAGAGGTGGTGACTAGTTCAAAAACAGGTCCCATAACCATTTCAAACTACGCTGATGAAGAGGTGACCCTCGATGGTTCCAGAGCGCTCTCAGATCTGGGTGGAGTAACCTGGACTCAGGAGCCAGGAACGAATATCTATCAGACCACCCTCGATCAGGATGTCTGGCAGCTCTGGGTTGATGGACGCATGATGATACCGGCTCGTTGGCCCAATGTCTTAGTCGGACATCCCTGCGATCCAATTCAGTTTCAAGAAGATGAATATACCCCCATAGCTGGCTCATGGTGGGATTGGGAAGGTACCTGGGGACATATGGTGAATACCTGGAATGCAGGTGGGAATCTTACAAATAACTCAAACTTTCACAATCTTGCAGCAGAAGGCGTCAGTTTTGAAGGTGGTTCCATCATTTTGAACTTTCATTCTGAGTCAACCTTTTCCCGCAATATTCTCAGTCATTCAGCCGGAAGTAACGATTTGATCCATGAACCTGTTATGAATCCCCACGACCAGCGGCAGGGTCAGTTCATGATTGAAGCCAACAGTGCTCTGGATATCCCTGGTGAGTGGTATTATGACAACACGACAGGCGTTGTCAGGGTCTGGTGTGAAGACGGTGCTTCTCCTGAGGGTCGAAATATCAGGGGCAAAACCATATCATATGCCATCAGTGTGAATGAAATGGATTTTATCACCATCAGGGGTATCAATTTCTTCGGTTGTACCGTCAATTCTCCCAATGGACATCATGTGACCGTTGAAGACTGCAATTTTTCCTATCCGACCTGGTATCGACGTATGCTTGGTGAACACAGTTATGCGGGAGAACCTGAGCAAGCTGCAGCTTCCGCAATCCATGAAGGTACTACTGTTCTGGATGGATCGACTAGTACCTCGTCAGGTACATTTACCACGCTACGCAACTGCGTTTTCGAATATTCGGATGGTATGGTCTGGATGAAATCGGGTTATGGAATTCTGATTGATAATTGTCTGTTTCATCATTTCAGCTTTACCGGGATGGCTCAAATGGCTCTCATGGCAAATTCAAATAAAAATAGCTTAATGACGAATTGTACTTTCCACACGAATGGCTCGAAGGTCATGGTCAAACATACCTCCATGGATGTAACGATGTGTCGCTTTTCCAAATTTGGATACTTTCAGTATGATGGTTGCGCCATGCAATGTGCCGGTGGGGATGGACCCGGGGGTGGCAGCGATGGAAGAATTCGCAGCTACAACTGGCATTTCCAGGCTTTCAAAACCGGTTGTAGATGGGATGGGAGCAGCGGTGTTAATGGCACTGACCATCATTTTGTCTCATGGAAGGTGCCTGCTTCTATGCAGATCAAAGGTGATTATCATCATGTAATCAATAATACATCACTGGAGATTCAATCTGATGGAGAACCGGGTATAAAAGTGCTGACTCCCGCTGGGACTGATAACAATTCTCATTCAAATGTACATAACAATTTGGCACAAGCGATTTCCTCCGATCGACAGATATATGTCCCCCTCACTGGAAATGAGAGCCATAACTGGAATGGATATGTAACAGAAGAAAATGCCAGTTTGCAGGTACGAGATGTTCACAATTTTGATTTCAGACCGCGCTTCGACAGTGATCTGATCGATGCAGGTGTTATGTATGATAGCATTACGGCCGGGTTTGTAGGTGATGCACCAGACATTGGAGCCTATGAATACGGGGATGTCAATTACTGGATTCCAGGTTATCAATATTCCCACGCCTCTACACCCATCCCACCACATGAATCTAACATGGTCATGACGGATGCAGATCTGATGTGGTTGAAGGGGAGGGAAGCAACCAGTTATAGGGTCTATTTTGGGCTAAGTCCCAGCAATCTGGTTCAAGTGAGTACACAGGCTAATAATATCTATGAGCCCGGTTTGTTGGAGGAGAGCGAATATTTCTGGCGAGTGGATTGTGTGACGCCAGCCGGTGTTGTGACTGGAGAGACATGGAGTTTCCTAGTCGGTGAACCTTCAACTGGTACTGGTGACAGCGGGATTCTACCATTCAGATTCAAATTGCAGAACAATTATCCAAATCCCTTTAATCCCAAAACCAGGATTTCATTTTCTATCCCTGAGATGGATATGACCAGCTTGACCCTGTTCAATATTCAAGGACGATATATTCGTACCCTGATAAGTGAGGAGCTTGGTCGGGGGGAACATAAATTTGATTTGTACGCAGAAGATCTGGCATCAGGTGTCTACTTTATTCAGTTGGAAAGCGGTGATTCAAGGGCGGTCCAAAAGTGTATGCTTATAAAATAATTCGAGGAGTAGTCGCTCTTTTATGGCTGCTGTCATGTCTGAACGCTACAGAGTATTTTGTCTCTGAGTATGGTGATGATGAATCTGATGGTTCCATTAATTCTCCATTCCTGACAATTCAGCGGGCTGTCGATGAAATGTCCAGCGGGGATATCTGCCAACTACGTGACGGAAGGCATTATGGATTCATCAATATGGAGAATAAATCCAACCTTAGCTTTAAAAGCTATCCAGGTGAAGAGGGCGTCATTGATGGGACCAAGCTCATTACATCTGACTGGGTTCAATATCAGGGTAGTATCTACAAAACAACTGTTACTGATACCATCTGGCAGTTATTTGTCAATGATCGCATGATGCAGATGGCACGTTGGCCAAATCTAGCCAATCCAACCAACCCCGACTATTCCAGTGGGGGTCATCCCAACCCAAATTTCCCTGAACCAGGAAGTTTTTGGGATATTAATTCCTGGGCTCACTGTACGGATGAATCAATCTTTGTGCAGGGTGTTGGTGGCAATATCGTGAATAATGAGAGTGTGCATAGCCTGGCAAGTCTAAATGTTGATTTAACAGGTGGTCTGGCAGTGGGTAAACTGACCACTTCAGAGCACATTATTGTGGAAGAAATTACCAATCACATACCTGGTTCTAGCAGCTTTGAGTGTACGGCTGAATATCTGGATGTCAGTCGAGATTCTGACGGCTCTGAATCTCGATACTGGTTTGAGGGGAAGCTGGATTTGCTGGACAGTCCGGGAGAATGGTTTTTTGATCAATCCACTATGGAATTGTATTTGTGGTGCGAAGATAATGCAAATCCCTCTTTGCATGACATACGCGGAAGGACCATAGACAGGATTATGGAACTTCATAATTCGTCAAATATTCTTTTTGAGAATTTAACCTTCTATGCAGGAAATTTCCTCATTCTCCAGGGAGACCATCGAACATTTAACCATTGTAATTTTAGTTATCCATCATACTCCAAACGCATGCTGGGTGTGCGCGAGCAGCCACTCAATATTGATTTGGATGGAGGTCAGGATGATACATTCTATGATTGCGTGTTTGAATATTCAGAGAATTGTGCCATTACCTTTCATAGCGCCGGAACCCGTAGATGGCGTATCGAGAATAGTCTGTTTCATCATATCCTGTGGGCTCAGGGACGACAGGGGGCTGTTTATGGTCGCAAATCGGAAGACGACATATTTAGACGAAACACCATTCATACCATCGGGAAGGGGAATGGTCTCAAAGGCGGTAAAGCGGATCTGATTGAGTTAAACAATATTTACAACATTCATTATAGCATAGATGGATCCAACATCCAGATTGCCCCAGGTCAACAACCCGGTATGATTATCGGTTATAATTGGTGTTATGATACTAATAGCCACAATGTGATCCGGTTTGATGGGGATCCAGGCGCTTATGATGGCACGATTCATCATTGTATTTCCATGAATGGGAATCGCGGTCTCAGAGTTAAGGGAACCGCTCATTTTATCTATAATAATACTGCCTTTGGCTGTGTACCTCGGAATGATATCCAGATCTCAATCGATAAAGGTGGAAATGACAGCACCTACACCATGAATAATGCGGCGACCAAGTTATCGGGAAGTAATAATGGTTTTACCGCTATACCTGGCTTCCACGATCATAATTGGAACGGTTATGAAACGGGGACTGATTTACGGGAAGAGCTACGTGATCCCTATAATTTTGATTTTCGACCCAAAGCGGGATCCGAACTCATCGATGCCGGTGTGATCATTCCAGGAATCACTGAAGGATATGTCGGGGAGGCACCGGATATTGGGGCTTATGAATTTGGTGATGATAACTACTGGATTCCTGGACGACTCGTATCAAAGGCATCAACACCTGTTCCACCTCATGATGCAGTCAATGTTATGACAGACGCCGATCTGATGTGGCTGAAGGGGCTGGAAGCCACAAGTTTTCAGGTTTACTTCGGGACTGAATCTGGTCAGCTCACGGAAATGGGCACGCAGGTCAATAATATTTATGATCCGGGTTCGTTAATTCCGGGTCAACTTTATTATTGGAGAGTTAATTGCAATACACCTGCCGGCTGGGTAACGGGTGATGAGTGGAATTTTCTGGTAGGTTCCGCTGCATCAGGGCTGAATAATGACAGGGAATCTCCATTCAAATTTCATTTGAGTGATAATTATCCAAATCCATTTAATGCGCAGACGACAATAAAATTCACCTTACCATACGCATCACAGGTGAAAATGCAGTTGTTTAACCTATTGGGTGGACTAGAGTTAACCCTGGTTGACCGTTCTATGGTGAAGGGACATCACAGTGTTGATTTTCAGGCAGATCTGCTGGCATCAGGGGTGTACTTGTACCGCCTGAGTGGCAAAGGATTTTCTCAGACAAAGAAACTCGTCTTAATCAAATAGACATTATTTGGGCTACTTATTGCATGAGTCGTGCTTGTTATTAGTCATGTTAAAAGTATATTAAGTATACTTAATAAAGTGTAATGCACTGATATGAAAAATTGGACGCAAAAGAACATTTAAACCAGCTGTCTTCGTCGATAAGAAGATTCAGGCTTTATTGGTAAACCAATAAGCGGTATAAGTGAGGTCTTAATGAGAGGCACAAAAGCTTTCTTCCTGATCATAATGATGACAAGCTGGTGCTTTGCAGGTGTAACAGGCAAAATAGCTGGGGTGATTCGTAATCTGGAAACGAAAGAACCTCTGATTGGTGCTTCCATCGTGGTCCCTACCACTTGGGTTGATGAATTTCAGGTAGAAATGCTCCATCCAGCTGGTGCTGCAGCCAATGACAAAGGTCAATATTTTATTCTGAACCTCGAACCGGGTGATTATGATATAAAAGTCATGATGATGGGGTATGGTACTGAACTAAGAACCAGAGTACGTGTGGATGCGGACCGCACAACCTGGGTGAATTTTGAGCTCGAACCAAAAGCCATTCTAGGTGAAGATGTTGTGGTTACAGCCTATCGGGCTGATGACATACAGGTTGATCTCACAGCCACACGTCAAAATTACGCCATGTCGGAAATGGAAAACAATACAGCCATGTACGAAATTGACGATGTGATCGCTTTACAAGCCGATGTCGTTGATGATCATTTTCGTGGTGGCCGCGAAAATGAAACCCTGTATCTGGTTGATGGTGGAACCATTGTAGATCCCATGGAAAATGGCAAAGCCTACACTCCGCTGGTGATCAGTATGGAACAAGTTCAGGTCGTGACAAGTGGATTTAGCGCAGAATATGGTAACACTCAATCTGGTGTTGTGAACATGATTCCAAAACAGGGTAAAAATAAGTGGCGTACGAATGTACAGATTGCTTATACAGCCCCTCATGATTTGTACTGGGGTGGCAGTGTTTTTGACACCTCCAAAACCCCTTGGAACCTCTTTGCTGGCGGTCCAGAGTTTTGGTTGACCTCGACTACAGACTCAGAGAATCCTTATTTCGAGGAAACGGGTGGTGGCAAATATGCTGCCCACACCTACGATGATACCTTAAAGCAAGCTATGTTTGCTTATGCCCAATTTCGAAGTTTTTCGCGACTGCTGGATGGAAATTATAATGACCTCTGGCAAGATCTGCGGGTGAACTTTAGCAGTGGTGGTCCTATTACTGATAATACACGTATCTTTTTCGCCCTGGGCAATCATTCAAAACCAAATATAATACCCTCAGAAGTGCCTGATACTCGTCGAGATTTAATGGTAAATCTTACCCATGATATGAGCAGTACTAACAAACTGGTGATGGGTTATGATTATAATTATAATTTTAGTAATACGATTGGTGTGAATAATTCGAGAGATCTTTTCTTCAGGGAAGAGGGTAACTCTAAAAAGATGCGGACAACCCAAAATTTACGCTTTCGCTGGGAACACGTTTTTTCAAAAGCTGCTTTTATGGATCTAAACTTCCGGATTCTCTATAACCGCTCATGGCAGCTTGCACCCATTCGTGACCCAAATCAACAAATTCCCCAATATGGACCTTCCAATGCATTGCCTTTTTTCTCCAGACTGGGATTGAACGGTATGTATAGTGATGAATTCGCTAATTCCAGAAATCGCAATCAAAACACAACCTATTCTCTGTTGAGTCAAGTTTCAAATCAACTAACAAATTACAATCTTCTCAAATTCGGTCTTCAGGTCTTCGCCTACGATATCAAAAATTATGCTGAAAATAATGTAACAAGTCAGACCAATTATGAGTTGAATGAGTATAAAGTAACACCAATTGAAGGTGCTCTCTACCTGGAAGACAAACTCGAGTTTGAGGGAATGATCGCCAATCTTGGTTTGCGGTGGGATTTTTACGATTTTAACACGAGTTATTTCAGCGATCGTTTCTCACCGACACGCAATCCGGATTTTAATCCTGACCTACCTTACTTTGAGCAAACAGATTATTTGGATATAGATAATGCTTTGCGTGAAGACACCAAGCCATTCTCCCGACTGCAACCCCGTCTGGGAATAGCATTTCCCATCAATCTGGCTTCAGTAGTACATATGAATTATGGCCAATTCGTCCAGCGACCTGGTTTGAAGTATGTCTATGAACGTCGTATCGAAGAAACGGGTCGTGTTAATAGCCTGGGTAATCCACAGCTTCGTCCTGAAAAAACCAACTCATATGATATTGGTGTGGTCCAGGGCTTTCCATTTGGTATCAGGATGGATGTGAGTCTCTATTATAAGGATGTGAAAGATCTGATCCAGGCTGTGACCTATATCGATGAAGAGACCAACGTTTATCGCACCTATGACAATCGGGACTATGCCAATATTAAAGGTTTTCATGCCAGTATTGAAAAGCGCAGCAAATTATTCACAGCAATTGTCCGCTATCGATATCAGAAAGCTACTGGAAAGTCAGCCACTCCCTTTGATGCACCCGTAACCTATCTTGAATTGGACAGATTATCGGGGCGCATAGATATTGAATTACCTGATCCCGAAGACATCCCTATGGACTATGAGCGCACCCACCGTTTGGTCACCAGTTTCAATATTAGAAGCCCCAAAAAATTTGGTCCCCAAGTATTTGGATCACGACCTATGGGAAGTTGGAACTTGAATATTCGCAATGACTGGATGACAGGGCGTCCCTACACATTCGATCCCGAAGTTGCAGGTCAGCGTTATAATCGACGAACACCAGAGGAAAACAAGCTTCAGGCACGTCTCCAGAAGACATTCCATCTGAGAGCATACGAGTATACTGTCTATTTCGAGGGTATGAACCTGCTGAATGATAAGGTTTTCAATTATTCCGTCTTCCGTGGGGACAGTGAGCGTAAATCAGATCTCCATGACTATGGAGTTGAAGGTGAATGGGAAAATATTTATGATGAAAATGGCGAATTGCTTGAGCAAATCTGGCATGATGGAGCTCGAGTATACACATTAAATGTGGATTTTCCATACATCGAAGAAGCAATAATTTATAAAAACACACCAGCCTATTACAGGATGGGTGTGAATATCAAGTTTTAGAGCGATCAGTTGCTGTAGAAGGGTAAGATACATCATGTTTAAAAATGAAAAGACCTGGATTGCGCTGATCATCATGCTTTTGCTCACTTTGACGTCTGTCTGGGGTCAACGCCGAGAATACAAAGTAATGCGCAGAGGAATGATGCGTGAATCTCTCTATAATAATGGAATCATCAGCACACCCTTTCACAATGACGGTATGGATATCGTTGATCACCCTCAGATGGAATGGCCCAAGTACTCCAGCACGGTTGAGGGTACCATCATTTATGATGGACAGCACAACACTATGGGCGGTGGGATTCATATATCAGGAAATGTTCATGATAAACCGTTTCAGACCGATCGTCATTTCTCATTTTGTGGACTCGTCGGAGGTGGTGGACCCGAGGAAACCATTGGTATCTGGAATTTTCCTGTCGAATTTTATCGAACTGAGAATTATCCCATTCTTTCAGATGGAAGTCTTAACCCCGAGTATGATCCTGAAGAAGCCGAAGAAATTATCTATGCCAAATGGGCAACCAGTATGGGTGTCACAATAACCCGCGTATCGCGAGCCTGGAGTTATCCTGATTATGATGACATGATCATTCATGAATATGAACTGGTTTTCGATGGAAATACTGATAGTGATCCTACTACCATTGAAGAGGTTACTATAGAGCGTAGCTCCGGTGGTATTACTACACTAGACACGGTTCAAGTCTGGGAAGATTTTGTTGTTTTTTTCGGTCAGGCTTGGGGTCCCAACATGTTTGCCTATCAGCGTCAACCTGAATATGGTGGCATCTGGAACTGGAAGCCTGGACTCATAAGCGATGGAAACCATCAGAGTTTTGATCACAAATTATGGACCCTTTTTAATTTTGATACACAAACAAATGGTTCCTTAAACCGTAAGGCCAAACCAGAACCAAATCTGGATCTTTTTGAAGAATGGGCCAGAACCGGTAAAAATGGTGGCGGGCTATTGGCTCCTCAGGCTGCAGGCATGAGTATGCTCTATTATGATACAAAACATCTCTCAGCAATCAACATCGCCACTGATACGACAGTTTATGATGGTGAAACCTCCTATGCCTGGAAAGCGAATGATCATGAGCTGTTTCAGTTTCCTGATGAACCAGATACCAATGTATTTCGAATCAGACAACCCTGGGAAATTTACAAGAACAAAGGTTGGTTTGGTCTGAATAAGCTTTACGAAGGTGCCTCTAGTGAAACCGAGAGGCGAGGGAACCCTTTCGGAACTAGCTATTTGACAGATCCACGAGTCGGTGAGACCTGGGTCGGCAGGGGATCTTTCTCGTCTAAAAAAGCCAATGCTATGCCGCTTCAGGCGTTTGCATTTGGTCCCTATACAATTCATCGGGGCGACACCATCGAATTTAGTATGGCTCAAGTAGTGGGATATGGCACTGATTCCCGCGAGATTATGGGTGGGGGATCACACGATGCGAATGTATTATTTATGAAGCCCGTCAACATCGACTCCTTTGATGTCATTCTTAAAAATGATGAGGGGAATGATGTGGTCATGACCAGCCATTACATCTCAGACTATGGATATCCTGACTATGTGAACTCAGATGTAATCACAGTGCAGGATGTTTCCCGCAAAGCTTACGAGATGTACACTGGCGATTCACTGGCTCCTGTTGAAAGCTGGGGTGCCGGTGAGTTCCGCTATTGGCCTGAGAATAATGCGAGAGATGGGAACTATTCAGTTCAAGATATTCCATGGCCTGCACCCATTGTGGAAGTGGCTAATACTGCTCTGCAGGGAGTGCGAGTACGCTGGAATCGGGCGGTGGAAAATTTTCCTCATACGGTGAACGATCTTGGTGGATTCAATTTATATAGGGCCTACAATCCTCTGGGGCCATGGAAATTACTCATATCTAAGGGCGTTGGAGATGTGAACTCAGACAATACCTACGAATTCTTTGATGAAGACTCGACCCTGAAGATGGGCGAAGCCGTATTCTATGCAGCTACAAGTTTTGATACTGAGGGCTTTGAGTCTGGAAAATCCAACATCTTTCCTGATCCCGATAATGCCGACCTACCAGCATTTAGAAGGAGTCAAGGGGCAGTGGAAGAATTGGGTGAAATCGTGGTGACACCAAATCCCTTCTTTGAAAAATCAGGTTTCTCCGGTACGGGTGAAGACAACATGATCGGATTTTATGGATTACCTGCAGTATGTACTATCCGCATCTATTCATATGCCGGACAACTGGTGGAAACACTGGAACATGATTCTGATGCATATTCTCATCAGTATTTCCAGGTCAGTCGAAATGACCAAATTATTGCAGCAGGTCTCTATTTCTATTCGGTCTCAACCCCCGATGGTCAAACCACCGGTGGCAAATTTTTCATTATCAAATGATATGGAGTGAAGAGAAAATTATGAAAAGAAGATCAGGCAGGGCAAGACAGGTCATCATCTGTGCTGCAATTTTCCTTTCCTCCGTGATGGCTCAGGAAAAGGTTGGGACGACTGCATTTCAATTCCTTAAGGTCAATCCCACCGCCAGATCGGCGGCTATGGGTGATGCCATATCATCCTTTGTTGATGGTGCATCTGCAATGTTTATCAATCCTGCAGGTCTGACGGATATTGATAAGCTTGATCTTTCGGCTTCTCATTTCAACTATTTCTTTGATGTAAAAACCTCTGCCTTTTCAGCCGCCTACAACTTTCCAAATTTTGGAACTGTTGGTATGATGGCTCAATTCACCGATTATGGCGAAATGAATGTCACTTCTGTAGATGCAATGGGATATCAAAACGGAGATTTTAATCCAGGTCTTACCGGCGAGACTTTTAACCCTGGACATCAGATTATCGGCTTGTCCTATGCCGCATCCCTTACGAACAAATTTGCATTCGGTTTGACAGCGAAGCAGATCAAGGAAAATGCGGATTATTCCTATAATGGTAGTGAGATGTCAGCTTCCCTCATCGCCTTTGATACAGGTCTGCAATACAAAACGGGTTATGAATCTGTAAAAATATCTATGGTCCTGAGACATTTTGGTAAGGATGTAAGTTTTATTGAATATGAAGACACCCTGCGAATCTTCCATGACAGTACTTATACGGATGAAATCAAAACAGTTACAGGTAAACAGTATCCCTTACCACAGATTCTAGTCATGGGTATTTCTGGCTATGTTTTTGGTCCAAAAGATGCGATTCTCACTTCACCGAACTCGAAATCCAGTCTGCTCTTTGCGGTGGATATGTTGGCTCCCCGTGATTACGATCAGCAGTTTAATTTTGGATTGGAATATGCTTACGATGAGCTGCTTTTTGTGAGATCTGGCTACAAACTGAATTATGATACAGAGAACTGGAGCCTTGGTTTTGGTCTGCATTTTAAAGGTGTGCAAGTGGATTATTCATTCAACAATTATGATTCCTATCTGGGAGCCATCAATAGATTTTCACTCGGAATGACTCTTTAAAATGGATTCTTTAGGATACAAAATGAAAAGAAGTGGACTTCCAGTTTTATTCAGCGCAGGCTTGCTTTGGATGATGTGTGTCACCAGCGTTTATGCACAGGGGAATGGTGCGGATCTCGGATTTCAGGGTCTGGGGCAGATCAGTCCCCTGAGCGTTAGAGGGCTTGCGACTGGAAATGCTTATGCAGCAAAATCAGGTGAAATTGAATCGATTTATTTTAATCCAGCCGGTTTGAATGGCATTGAGGAATTTCAAATTTCATTCTCTGCTAAAGCGACCGAGACCACCCTATGGGAAAATAAAATGTGGGGAGATCAAGAATCCACACCCATGCTAAGTATGATTTTGGACTATCGTTTTGAAATTGATCCTGGACAATATGGTGTTACAGACGATTCACTCTGGTTACTGATGGATATTGAAGACATTGGCATCCCTGAGCAGGGTGTTTATCATTACGAGCGTAGTGCTGCGAGCTGGATCGAGGAGCGCTCCAAAAGATTGCCCCTAAACGCCATCTCCGCGGTTTTACCGATCACGCTATTTGAACAGGATATTGTCCTGGGCGGATCCTTTTCACGTCAGTACAATGTGGATGACTACGATCGAAATGACAGTCATACTGATCCCTTCCTGGCACACCGACCGTATATGCACTATACTTTTGATAACAGTGATGATACAGCCCATGTGGTATGGTCACAATTCACCAGGAGTCGTCAAGGGGTAGTCAATTCTCTACGATTTGCCCTCGGTTATAGTCCTGGCGAAGTCATTCAACTTGGATTGGGTGTGAATAGTCTGTCTGGTGATACTGAGGATGAGTTAGTTCTCGATAAAATAGCGGATCTGGATCTATGGTCAAAAAGTTTTGTTTTTTCACATGATTCACTAGTGACCCGGACAAGTGGGACGTCAAGTTTTAGTGGTCTGAATATGGATCTGGGTTTGATCCTGGATTATGAAACTATCGACTTCGGTTTTCAGGTCAAGTTGCCCTATCGACTTAAAAGGGACTGGATCTATACCCGGCATGTCTCTGCCCCTGATTCAGTCTCATCAATCCCACTTAGTGGCCAGGATTATGCTGATATACCTGCTTCTTATACAGTTGGGGTAAATATTCAGGCAACAGAAGATTTGAGTATCGCCTTTGACATGGGCTTCAATCCATACGAGTCTGCGACATTTCAATATGCAGATTTTGGCTATGGGGATATTGTCTCTGACTCGACTCAATATCAATGGGCGGATGTAATGAATTATCAATTAGGTCTATCTTATGATCTAGCAGATTTTTTGACCCTGATGGGTGGTTATCGTTCAACACCCCTGGCATATGTACCCTGGGGAGTTGCAGATAAATCTGAAGGTCCTCGATCCACCAGCCTTACAACGGGGGTATCCATCTCCATCATAAAGGTTCAGTTAGACATAGCTTATGAATACCAGCATATAAAGTATTTAGAACCTGCTTATGCCTATCTTAATTTTGTATCGCAGCATAGTAGTACTGTACTGATAGGTCTGAAATATGGTTTTTAAATCAGAATGTTGCATAAATAGTTAGAAGGATCCAATAAATGTCTAAGCATCTGCTTTTACTGATCACTATTTGTCTCACAATTGGATTTCCACAGTGGGTTGAAGTTGAAGTGCCAAACGAGGGTGAAATTATAGAAATCTGCACCCTCAATGATGGCTTGGCATTTGCGGTGGTTCACAGCTCAGATGGTTCAGAGCTAATCAAATCAACGGATTACGGTGAAAATTGGATAACTATAACCTCTGGTCCAGTTGACTGGCTTGACGATGCATCAACCATTGCGTTTAAAAATGAGAATTATGGTGTTGTAGGTGGTTCAAACGGGAAATATATCTGGACTCAAGATGGTGGAGCCAACTGGCAACTAGATCAGTTTGGCAGTTCAGACGATATTTCCTCAGTCAGGTGGATAGGTTCTTCTGAGTTAATAATGTTAACGGAAAATGGAATCATATGGTCTACTGAATATATTGGCGCGGGCTGGGTGGTAACTACTAGTCTTGAAGCCGCGTTAAATCTTGTTAACAGCAGAGCCAAAGCCTATGCCCTTGAGATCATCGATCACGACAATTGGGTGGTAGTAGGTAAGAAAGGTGCGGTGCTCAAAACGATGGATCATGGATTGACGTGGAGCGAATGTTCACATTCAGCTGGCAAGCCAGTCTTCCAGGATATTTCAGTATTAAATATTGATAATTGGTTTATTGTTGGAAATAATGGGAGGGTGCTGAAGACCACAGATGGGGGTAACAGTTTTACCAGGCTCTATCCCGATCCTTCAAATACTTTTGATTATAATGCAGTGAGTTGTTTCGACGAGAATCATGTGATGATCGGCGGTCAGGATGGATCCTCTTCAGGTGTTATTCATTACAGTTCTGATGGTGGAATGAATTGGATCGATGAACCCTTTACCGCTGGCAATGAAAACACCATCATGATTAATGATATTCATATGTATCGATACGACCATGCGCTAGCTGTGGGGGACTACAACCATGATTCCCAAAGTGCCGATTCACGTATATACCTTTATGGTGAAGCCCTGTTCTTTGGTGATATCACTGGAGATGGACAACTCGATGTAACAGATTTAACTCGCATGGTTGAGATCATCACTTCCACCGGTGATCCTGGTCTGGAAACCGAATTACGGGTTATGGATATGAATGGTGATAATTCAAACGATATCCTGGATGTGGTTATGCTGATTGAAGCCATCCTTGACGATTCTGCACTTGCCAGGTCGATTGTTTCTGGTACGACGCTTTCATCGCAATCAATGACTCGAGTTCATAATACTCTGGAATGGCAAAATGTCCCTGTTCACATTTCATATAATGGGATGATTTCCGGGTTTCAGGCAGATATTAATTTTGATCCATCCGTTTTTGAAATTGGAACACCAGAATTAGCACCGGGAAATGAATCAGCATCCACATTTACTAGCACAGGAGCGGGAAACACGCGTCTTCTGGGTGTAAATATTGGGGGTGGTCAGATCAATGTTGAATCTGGACTCCTGATACAACTTCCCATGCAGGTTATTGACGTTGCATTTACGGGACCAGTGGAATTCAGCATTGATAATTTGATCCTGGCAGGACCGGGGGGCTCCGAAATCCAGGCCGAGATATTATTGAGCGTGGATGAATATGATCCGGTTAATCCAGAGGATATCATGTTGCATCAAAATTTTCCTAATCCTTTTAATCCCAGTACCAGCATTCAATATGGTATTTCACAGGCTGGTCCGGTTTCCCTTGTGGTCTTCGATACCAGGGGAAAGCAAGTTGCAATTCTACAGAACGAGAATATGCCTGCTGGTCAACATGTAGCAAGTTGGGATGGTTTAAACGACGCAGGATTATCTGTACATACAGGCATATATTTTTGTAGGATGATTTTGGGAAATCGGTCTGATACCATAAAAATGTTGTTGGTTAGGTAGTAATAATTCTGAAGGATCGATAGATTCCTCCACTCTAATTTGTAAAGCTTTAGGGTCACAAGATTTACACAGAATGTTAGAATGTTAGACTTGCTTTTTTATAAAAAATAGGTATACTAAATATACATAAGATTGAATAACATAATGGTTTTTACAGTATATAATTATTGGAAAATGAGAGTGTCTTAGGAAGGCAACTCGAGGTTTCATATTTATTTAACATTAAAGGAGAAGGTGTATGCTTAAAAAGTTACTCGTATTGACAATTATCTGCATGTCGCTTGGTTTTGGACAGTGGACAGAAGTGGTCGTTGAAACGATGGGAAAACTAAATCAAATTCAGGTACTGGATGATGGTCTGGCATATGTCGCTTTAGGTGGAACTGGCTATTCCGGGGTTTTGAAAACTACTGATTATGGAACGACCTGGGATACACTGATGTATTATGCTGGTGAAGGTGCTAGCTCCCTTCTGACGGTTGCTTTTAACAACACTGGTGTCGGATTTGCTACTGGACCCATCGGTTACATGGTGGTCACTTTGGATGGTGGAGAAACCTGGACCTCCGGTGTAAGTCCAGGTGGTCCCAATAAGACCAATAAAGTCCGGTGGATCACAGATACCAGATTTGTGGCAGTGGATTTTAAAGGTATTCTTTATTATACAGAAGATAACGGAGCGAGTTGGACCGAGGATTTTGCCTTGAATACAGCGCTTCTTGGTGTTCATGGCAGTGCGAATATTACTGCTCTGGAAATCGTTGATGAAAATAATTGGCTGGCCTGTGGCAAAAAGGGTGCGATCTTGAAATCCACAGATGGGGGTGTTTCCTGGACAGCAGTTACCCATACAGCTGGGACGGTCTTTTTCCAGGATATAACAGCCGTTGATGCTAATTCCTGGTATGCTGTGAGTAAACAGGGTAAAGTATTGTTTACCAGTGATGGTGGCCCAAATATTGCCGATTTAGGTGCTAATCCTGAAGCCACAATTGATTGGTACTGTATCGATAATTTTGGCGCTGATAATCTTATTGTCGGCGGTAAGTATATCGATGGTAATGGTGTCATGATGTCTTCCGCTGATGGTGGATCAACCTGGGTTGCTGAAACATTTGCAGGTGCAGATTTGTACAACTATAGCGTCCGTGATGTACATATGTTCAGTGCCACAGACGTTATCGTTGTTGGTGATGTTGGGACTACTGATGGTTATGTCTACATCCTTGGTGATCCAGGATCTGGAACTGGCAATGTTGCCCCTACAGCCGATGCAGGTGCTGATCAAACTATGGATGAAACTGGACCTGGTCTGGGAGTAACCGTTACACTTGATGGATCTGGATCTTCAGATTCCGATGGAACCGTAGCTGCCTGGGAATGGTCCTGGGACGGTGGAACAGCATCCGGTGAGACAGCTGATGTAGAATTTGCAGCTGGTACTTATTCAATCACACTTACAGTAACTGATGATGGTGGTGAAACAGCTACTGATGAAGTGATTATTATAGTCAATGCAGTCGTATCTGTTGATGGCCGTATGAGTCCAAAGACATTTGATCTCCATGCTAATTTTCCCAATCCCTTCAATCCGTCGACTCAGATCAGCTATGATCTCGCTGAGAGTGGAATGGTTGAATTGACGGTTTATGATGTGAACGGGAATGAAATCAGTAATCTGGTAAAAGGCTACCAATCCGCTGGATCACATTCACTGACCTTCAGTGCGAACAACCTGCCATCAGGTGTCTATGTTGCCAGATTAACTTCAGGTATGAATAGCACGACCAGGAAAATGATCCTGATGAAATAATATGATCAATCGTTCTAAAGTTTGATGGTGAGGGGATAGGGTCTTCCAGGCTTTATCTCCTCACTTTATTTATAAGTAAGAAGCGTGGCATTATTTGAAACAGATTAAAACGCGACAGGGGAGGAAGTATGCTTAAACGAATAGGGGTATCAGCACTATTGCTAATATCAATTGTGTTTGCCCAATGGACCGAGACTGAAATTGTACCAGATGGTCGACTGCAGGAGATAAGTATCCTGGATGACGGGACCGCCTATATCGCCATCGGCAATCAGACAGATATACCCTATGGTGGTGTTTTAAAAACCACTGACTGGGGAACGTCCTGGACTGAATTGGATTGCCCGGCAGCAACGACACCGACCGGGATGCTTTCAGTAGACTTCTGGGATGTAAACCTGGGAATCGTCACTGGCAAAGACCATGTCGTCATGATAACTCGTGATGGTGGTGCCACCTGGGAAACACCAGCTTTTGAGGCAGTAAATTCATTCTGGGTCTCAAAATGGTTGAGCGCTACTACAGTAATCACTGTTGGCGATAGTGGTAAGGTATTTATCAGCGAAGATGCAGGTGTGAACTGGACTTCGAGTCGTGCACTTGTAAATGTACTCCAAACGATTCACAGCAAAGCAGGCTGTTATGATATGGAATTCCTTGATGACAATACCTGGGTCAGTGTTGGGAAAAAGGGAGCTATCGCAAAAACTACGGATGCTGGTGCCACATGGACTATTCTGCCACAGGGTCTGGGTACGCCAGTCTTTCTGGGTATTGATGCTATTGATGTGGATAACTGGATGATTGTTGGGACTAATGGCTCTGCCCTCAAGACAACTGATGGGGGAGCAAATTTTACAACTATGACTTTAAACTCTGCGGCAAGATTTGAATCCTTAGATTATCTAGATGCAAATAATGCCATGGCAGGTGGTAATCTGGGATCAGGAAGTCCTGGAGTAATTTATCAAACCACAGATGGTGGTGCTACCTGGACAGAAGCAGATATACCCAGTACAACCTCTTGTACGGTACGAGAGATTCACATGTATGATGCGACCACAGTTATTGCTCTGGGAGATCTCAATCCAGGTGGGAGAATTTATCAACTGGGTGATCCCTCCGGAGGCGGCGGTGGCAACAATGCTCCAGTCGCTAACGCCGGAGCTGATCAAACTTTTGATGTTGCCGCACCAAATCAATCCGTCTTTGTGACATTGGATGGATCAGGCTCATCGGATAGTGATGGCTCGATTGTCAGTTATGACTGGGCCTGGGAGGGTGGCAGTGCTTCAGGTGTTTCTGCCTCCAGCGCATTTGAGGTTGGAACCTATACTGTCACACTAACGGTTACAGATGACAGTAGCGCTACGGATACCGATGACGTCATCATCACAATCAATCCATATAATGCACCTACAGCAGATTTTAGTGCTTCAGTAACTGAAGGTCTAGCTCCTCTGGAAGTATCATTTACTGATCTTTCCACAGCTGGTGCATCTAGCATTATCGGTTGGAGTTGGGATTTTAATAATGATGGTACTGAGGATTCAGATGTTCAGAATCCGAGCTATACTTTCAGTGAGGCAGGAACTTATTCAGTGAGTTTGACTGTACGAGATTTGGCAGGTGCTTCGGTGACTGTGACAAAGGCTGATTATATTCTGGTTAGTCCTGTCTCAATCGATGGTCGACTGAGTCCACAGACATTTGCTCTACATACAAACTATCCCAATCCATTCAATCCCTCGACTCAATTGAGCTATGATTTAGCTGAGAGTGGAGTGGTTGAACTTACGATTTACGATGTCAATGGTAATGAGATCAGCAAACTTGTACAGGGCTATCAAACTGCAGGTTCATATACCTTGACCTTCAGTGCGACCAATATGCCGTCTGGTATCTATGTTGCCAGATTATCATCGGGGATGCATAGCCTGACCCGGAAAATGATCCTGATGAAATAGTATAGAGTCATTGATTTTGACTTATCAGGGGCTGATTGCTGAAAGGCTATCAGCCTCTTTTTATTTGTCCATCGAAATGTCATTTCTCCCCGTCATCCTGAGCACCGCGTAGGATCTTGATCCATAAGAAGGATTCCATCAAAAGGACCAAGATTCTTCTATCACTGCGCTCCATCAGAATGACACAATTCTCACTTTCTGGTGTCACTAAATAACTGTTTAGGTATTCCTTGGAATGATTAAAATATATAGTATACTAAATATACATAAAGACACAATAGATTGATGTTACTATATAAATACATTAAAAATAGGACTGCTTCTGTTAGTGTTATATATACAATATGATAGGACTGTGAATCCAGGATGATGAAAAAAAATATTCACTTCCAATGGCTTATACTTGGCTTTTTGATTTTATCACAAGGCTTTACTCAATGGAATGAAGTTTCTGTCGATGACAGCATTATCAAATTGAATGAAATCTCTATACTTGAAGATGGTGTGGCTTACGTTGCCGTCGGTGGTGCTCTAAATTCAATTCCTGAAGGTGGTGTCCTGAAAACACTGGATTATGGACAGTCATGGCAACTTTTGACCTGTCCAGCCGCTGACAATGGTATTTCGATGGTCACAACAAGTTTTCGAGATCAGTTCACCGGTTTTGTTGGTGGATCCAATGTGATGAACATGCGAACCCTCGATGGTGGGACGAGCTGGACCTACAACAGCTTCGATACACCTGAATCTATTCGTCGGGTCAGATGGTTGAATGATAGCACCGCCATCGTGATGGATAAAAAAGGTAAGCTCTTTACGTCTCGTAATACAGGTGAAACCTGGGAAATGAATTCAGCTCTGAATGACATTCTTCCTAGTATCCACAATAATGCTAGCACCATGGCGCTTGAAATTATCGATGAATATAATTGGATCGCAGCGGGGAAGAAGGGGGCTCTTGTATCAACATCCAATGGCGGTCAGAGTTGGGGTGTCCTCATCCACTCAGCCGGTACACCCGTCTTTCAGGATATTGATGCATTTGATGTGAATAACTGGACTGTTGTGGGAACCAATGGCACTGCCTTGATGACACATAATGGTGGTCAAAACTTCATCGATCTAAACCTGGATCCAAATAATTCAGCAAAATATCAGGCAGTGAGCTATGCAGATAGTTCCAATATTATGATTGGAGGGATTACAGTATCCAGTAGTGGCTACGGAGTAATACACTCAAGCAGCGATGGCGGGCAAACCTGGGAGGATGAAAGTTTTGGCGGCAATGATATCTATGGATTCTCAATCAGGGATATCTATATGTATGAACCAGGTCTGGCGATTGCTATTGGTGACGCCAATCCCGGAGCTAAAGTATTCCTGCTGGGTCAGCACATTTTTTTCGGCGATGTGAATGCGGATAGCCTATTAGATGTTCTGGATTTGCAGCGGTTGATGGAGATCGTATCTCAATCAGGAATTCCCGCAAATGAAGACGAACTTCTGATTATTGATATGAACCGAGATCTCTCATATGATGTCCTGGATGCTGTATTATTAGTTGAAGCTGTGATGGATTTCAATGAGTCTCCTGATAGTACGTCACGATCATCGAACTCAGTTGGATCTACTTATAGCGATGCGAGTAGCCACAATGGGTATTCAGTGAGTCAGACAAAAGGTCATCGAATGAAAAGAATATTTGCTAATCGGCTCAGGAAATTCAACATTTAATTGAGCATTTAAGCACTGGAGACGAACAATGACCAATAGAGAACGGTATGGAAAAGTTGTCGAACTGCGAGAGGAAAAGATCGTAGAGTACAAATCCTTACACGCCGATTCTCATACTGGCGTCCGACACCTTCTATCGAAATACAATATTCATAACTATACAATCTATCTGCATCAATTGGATGATGGGAAATACTATCTGTTTAGCCATTTCGAATATTCAGGAAATGATTTTGCAGCAGATATGCAACTCCTCAGCGAGGAACCAGAAAATCAAGCCTGGTGGCAGCTAACCGATCCTTGCCAGATACCCATCAGGAATCGACAAACGGGTGAGCAATGGGCACGTATGGAAGAAGTTTATCATAATGATTAATCCCCAACGTTTTATCTTAAGACCTGTTTGATTGATTCAAGCAAATATTCAGGAGGAACTATGAAGACAAAATTACACCTAAACCTGAGTGCATTATGTTTATCGCTGATTTTGCCAGTTTTGGCATTGAGTCAAGCAGAACTACTACTCAACAATAGCTTTGAATCCTGGGATATAAGTGGGGTGAATGGACCACCGGACTATTGGAGAATTAACAATACAGCACGCGTGAGCGCCAGTCAAGAGACGGAGCTCGTCTATGAAGGTGATTACAGTATTCGGCTGGACTATTTTAATACAGCAAATGGTGAATTGATTCAGGATGATATCCCTATTACCGGTGGTCAGGAATATATATTCTCCATGTGGGCTCTGGATACGGATTCAACCATGTTTACCAAATTTCTCCTCAAATGGTTTGATGCTGATGGTAATGATTGTGCTGGGAGTGCCTATAATTCCCCCGCCAGTCGAGACTCCCTGGAATGGCAGGAAATAACCTCAGGAGTATTGGCTGCACCAGATTGTGCCACCAATATCCAATTTAAAATCAGGACGGTAGATGTTGATTCCTCCTGGACGGGAACTGGATATGTCCATGTCGATAAAGCCTCTGTGATCATCCCCGGCGCAACAGGGATTCCCGGTTGTACTGATGTAACAGCATGTAATTATGATCCGCGTGCAACAGAAGATGATGGGAGTTGTTTCTACACCTGCACCTTCATCGAGCAAAATGGCGGGTTTGAGACCTGGGCTGATTCAGGCGACACTGGACCTCCCGATTTCTGGGCGATAAACAATTCTGAAGCCTTTACAATTTCCAAAGAATCCGAACAAGTGCTGGAAGGTGAGTTCTCGGCCGTTGCAAATTGGACCTCAAATGATGGTAATCGTGAAATGAATCAAAACTTCATACCCGTAGTTGTTGGTGAGGAGTACGAATTCTCAAGTTGGTTTTATGACAGCGATCCTGGCGTAAAGATAAAAATGTTGTTGCGCTGGGATGATATTGATTCGGTGACTGTTGGATCCGCCCTAAATACATCCTTCACCAGTGATTTACCCATCTGGCAAACCATATCCACTGGACTACAAACAGCTCCTGAAGGAGCAACGTTCGCCAGTATTAAAATCCGATTCATCACGGATGATGGCTACGATGGAGATGCCACGGCCTATGTAGATGGGGTGCGATTTAAGTCCATGGGGGATCCATCGGCTGTTGATCAAAGTCACACAATTCCTGAGAGTTTCAGGCTGCTGACCAATTATCCCAATCCTTTCAATCCATCCACAATTATCCCGTTTGAATTGTATGAGAATACCAGAGTGGAACTAGCCGTATTTGATATGAGTGGAAAACATATCGAAACATTGGTGAATGCTTCAATGGACGCTGGGTATCATGAAGTTATGTTTGTTCCAGACAATGTTTCTACTGGCATGTATTTCTATCGACTGCGGGTAGGTACGCAGACACTCAGTCAAAAACTGGTATACTTAAAGTAAATCGATGATTAATAGCAGCGTACCAGGAAATCCAGGGACTTGAGAAAATGAGAATTCTTGATTACATAATACCCTGTCTGTTGGGACTCTCATGTTTGAATGCTACAGAATACTTTGTTGCACCATCAGGCTCCAACACAAATTCTGGTACGCTTGAGGCACCTTATGCTTCGATACAATTCGCTGCCAATTCAATGCAATTTGGGGATGTATGTATCATTCGTGGAGGTACCTACCATGAAGAGGTTGTGGTGTCCGGTAAACCACAACTCACATTTCGTCCTTATCAAGATGAGATTGTAATTCTTGATGGGACCGCCCCAATAAACTCTACCTGGACCATTCATCAGGGATCGATTTACAAAACAACCCTGAATGAAGATATCTGGCAACTCTTTGTCGATCAGAATGAAATGATCATGGCCCGGTGGCCCAATGCCCGTTTTGATGATGGAACGATCTGGAACCAGGAGGAGAATTGGGCACATGGAGATGAGAATGCGAGTACCAATGGGGCCGAAGTGGATGACCCGCATGGTGATATAGTGTTGGCTGATCTTATATTCAGCGTGGAAGGAGCACTCGCTATTCTTAATACCGGATCGTTTCGTTCTTACACCAAAGAAGTTACCGGTCATACTCAGGGGAGTAATTCCTTCAGCTTCGACCCTATACCTGAATCTGCCTATCGTACAAAACATCATTATTACTTTTTTGAGAATAAGCTGGAATTTCTTGATCAGCCAGGGGAGTGGTTCTATGATCATGAATCTATGGAACTCTATTTTTGGGCTCCAGAAAATGCGAATCCGACGGGCTTGAATATTCGTGGGAAAACCCAGTCCTATTTTTTTGATGTGAGCAATTCCAATGTCTTTAAAATTAAAGGTCTCAATTTTTTTGGGACGACCTTCAATATTCATAATTCCAACTATTCTGAAGTGGATAGTTGCAATTTTATGTATCCCAGCTGCTATAAGCGAATGTTGGGTGTGACTGGGGTAGAACCTGAAATGTCCCGCATTAACAGTAGCAGTGATTGCATAGTGAAACGCTGTTCCTTCCAATACACGGATGGAAGTGCAATTGAAACCGATGGTGGGAATAACACCATCCAGGATTGCTACTTTTACCATATCGACTACACCGTTACCGACTTGTCCTCGGTCATGACTACTTTAAAGATGGGCGGCAATGATAATATTTTTCGCCAAAACACTGTTCACAAAACGGGTGCCTCATCCGGACTTAATCCCGGTAATATGGCCCTGGTTGAGTACAATGACATGTATGATACAGGTTATCTGCAGAGTGATGGTGCCATCATTCATTATATGGAAAATCAGCAGATCGATTCAGAAACAGCTTACAATTGGGTTCACGATAGTCCAAAGTATGGGATTCGCTTTGATGGAGATGGCGACGGCCACAGTGGCACCATGCATCATAATGTATCCTGGGATATAAAGTCAGGACATATGCTCAAAGGACATGATCATCGTGTTCTGAACAATACTTGCTTTAACACCTCAAATACTGGAATCATTGTTCTCATTGATCTGGGTGGCAATGAGGGCACCATTACGCGTAATAATGCTGCAGATAAAATTTCGGGACATCGTTCAAGTAATTATGACGCCTATCCTGTTCCTGGAATCTATGATCATAACTGGAATGGCTGGATCACAGAGGATTCTGTTGAAGACTATTTGGTTGATCCTGAGAATTATGATTTTCGACCCATTGAGGATTCTCCTTTTATCGATGCTGGTCTTGAGATCGTAGGAATTACCGATGGCTATCTAGGGGAGGCTCCTGACCTGGGGGCTTATGAATATGGTGGAGAGCATTGGACGGCTGGTATTTCCTGGGAGCCGCAGACTTTCCCAGTCGCTATTGATTCGAGGGGTACCAATATAAATTCACCCCACGATTTTTCACTGGAGCAGAATTTCCCAAATCCTTTTAATGGAACCACGCTGATCAAATTCAGACTAGGTGAGGTGGATAGAATTAGATTGAATGTTTACTCACTAAGCGGACAACATGTTGCAGAGTTAATTAATCAATCTTACACCAAAGGAGAACACTCAATTCGCTGGAATCCACAGAATATTAGTTCTGGAGTGTATATGATTCAGCTTCGATCGCGGTCGAGAACATTGGTCAAAAAGTGTTTATTGGTCAAATAGTGAAAAATAGGTTTTAATGATGGGGCAAGATTTATGACAAATAACCTGAATAGACGTCAATTCTTAAGCAAAGCAGGTGTTGGACTTGCTGCTATATCGCTACCACAACTAGCACATTCAGGAATCTTTGGTAAGAAAAGCAAATCGGGGGATCGTCCGAATATTGTTCTGATCATGTCAGATGACGTGAGTCCCGATCTGTATGGTTGTTATGGAAATAGCGAGGTAAAAACTCCCCATATCGATAGAATAGCCAGGGAGGGAGTTCAGTTTGATACCGCCTGGTCCAGCGCCATTTGTAGCCCGACACGAGCGATGATCATGACAGGCCGATATGCGAATCGTACCGGATTTTATCATAATAATTTCAAATATCCTGTTGCAAAAAATAGTGAAGATCTGCATGCCCATCATCATAGTTTTGGGAAACTGGCCAAACAGGCTGGATATGCCACGGCTATTGCAGGGAAATGGCATCTTGGTAGAGGTACACCCTACTCTGAAACGGGTGGATTTGAAGAATACTGCCTCTGGGAATCAAAAGGTGAAATCAAAAAGCTACAGGGATCACCCAAACACAAAGGCGCCTGGGAAGATGAAGCTACGACTGCTCGCTATTGGCACCCCGGGATTATCCAGAATCATAAATTGCTAGATACCAAACCTGATGATTATGGACCACAGATATTTACAGATTTTGTTTGTGATTTTATGGAGAGAAATAAAAAGGGACCTTTCTTGGCATACTACCCCATGGTCGCACCACATGGTACTCGAAAGGGACCAGCCACCACACCGCTGCGCGGTAAACAGGGTGAAATCGGTGGCGGATTGGAATCAGGCGAGAAACAGGCTCGTTTTGCCGCTATGAATGAGTATATCGATGTTTTGGTTGGGCAAATTATCAAAAAAGCGGAAGATCTGGATATTCTTGATAACACCATCATTATTTATTGTTCAGACAATGGAACAGGTTCCACCGCAAAATCTCGAGGAGTTGAGAGGGGCTGTCGCGTTCCTTTTGTAGCCTTTGGTGGTCCGGTGAAACAGCGTGGACTCACTGCAGAAATGACAGATCTCTCAGACATCCTGCCAACGGTGGTTGAATATGCTGGTGGTGACTTACCCCGTGGCTATGAAGTCGACGGCAAGAGCCTGAAACCATTTTTTAATGGTGATTCAGACGCGCACAGGGACTGGATTTATAGTGCAGTTGGCACAACGCAGCTCATGCGTACCAGACGTTATTTGCTTGAAGCCCTGAATCCAATTCTGGATATGCCACAGGGGCGTTTTTACGATTGTGGGGATAGTAGAGACGGACATGGATATAAAAATGTGTCGGATTCCTCCGATCCTGATGTATTGAAAGCCAGAAAATATTTTGAGAAGGTTCTGGAACAGTATCCACCGATACAGGCAGCCGATCCATTTTTCAAAACTAAAAAGGGCAAGAAAGTCTGGAAGTATTTCTCCAATGAAAAATATGCCAGGAAGCACCTGCACAATCACCGGGACTATCAGTTTTATGACGAGGGATAACCAGGCATAAATAATATGAAGCTTGTTAATCTTAAAGAATTGCCTCAAGATTCTGTTTCTCACAATCCAAGAATTAAGAAGCAGGTCATATTGAAATATCATGAGATCGGGAATATTTCTACCCTGGCACAATCGGCATATCCCCCAGGTGAAAAGGTGGAGGAGCATGTTCATAAGGACCTGATTGAGATATTCATTGTGCAGAGTGGATCTGGAGTTATCACCATAGAGGGCAGTCATTACGATCTCATGACGGGTATAACCGTGGTTGTTGAGGCAGGGGAACGGCATGCGCTTGAGAATACGGGATTAGACCAGTTGGTGTTGCAGTACTTTGGTATAAGTTTGTAACGCATTTAATGACAATAGAACTCAATGAGAGTATCTAAGGTATGGACGGTGAAACTGGGGAAAACAGTTCATAAGTTGATAAAAATTATCATCAATAAATTTCCACTATTTCCACCCAGTTTTTCAACATACATTAGCCTAACCCTATAACAAAAGGCTTTTCGGGGAGGAAAAAAGTAGAATAGTATTTGTCTGGGTGGGTATAATTAGTATACTATTACCATTAATTATATGTAGCAACATTTTATAGTATCTGTTCAAGAATTTAATTCGAAGGAGAGAGCACCATGTTTAGAAAGCTAACCATTTTTAGTTTGATTCTGGCAATGACTGTTTTTTGTAGTCTGGGTCAGGCAATAACTCATAACGTCGCTGTAGGGGAAAGTATTAATACAGCAATTCTGGGTGCAGCTGCAGGTGATACTGTCAGTCTTGCTGCAGGAACTTTTACCGAGACAGTTACTGTCGGCGCTGCAGTAGTGATTATGGGACAGGGCGCAGACCAGACGATTGTCCAGGCCCAGGCTGTTGATCCTACCACTGAGACAGGTGTAGATACTGATCCTGTGTTTTTAGTAAATGCTGAACCAAATGTTGTGATTCGTGACATGACTGTGCAGCACGCTCAGAAAAATGGATCGAGCCATGGTGCCGGAATTGAGATCGCAAGTGGAAAAGACGATGTCTTTCTAGTAAACCTGCATGTTACCAGAAACAAAATGGTGAATGCTAAAAAAGGGGCTGGAATCGGTGGAGCTGGATCCAGGCTAATGATTGATAATTGCACCATAGACTATAACCAAGGCCAATCTGCTCAAACTGGTGCTGCGGTTTGTATCGTAAAAAAAGATGGCGCCGTGATGCTGAATAGTACCATATCCAATAATACCGGTTTCGAAGGTGTTGTCGAATTATGGAATAAGGACACGTATAAGATGACTATCATCAACTGTACTATTGTTGATAATGATGGTGGTATCGTCATGCGTCCCAATAATTCAGGGAATACTGGCACCTATTATTTACAAAATAATATTATTGCCAACAATTCAGCATATGATATTTCACTTTTTGATCCAGCGACTCAGGCTATTGATGGCGACTATAACGTTGTCGGCGACACTGTCGGAATATCGGGTACTTTGCTCGGAACGAATAATATCTATGATATTTCAGCATTAAATTTGGCTTCGGATGTAGCGGCTAACAATACTACTCTTGGTGTGCCAACTATAGCTTTGAATCCGGGATCAGTTGCCATTGATGCTGGTGATGCAACCGCTATTAATAGTATAGATATCCCTCTGAATGATGCACGCGGCTATGCTCGCCTGACTCCTTTTGATATTGGTGCTTTTGAATACGGAGCTGACGGTGCAGCCGTTATCGTCGTTGGGGCACCCAACGGTGGAGAAATCTGGTTGCAGGGCACAAGTCATGATATCACCTGGGTAACCGACAATGTTACAAATGTCAAATTGGATTATACGACAGATGACGGTGCCACATGGGTTGAAATTGCTGCCTCTGTGGATGCTACTCTGGGGACCTACGCCTGGACACTACCAGTTGCTGATTCACCCACATGCTTGGTAAAGATTTCAGATGCTGCAGATGCAACAGCCTTTGATGTGTCAGATGCTACCTTCTCAATTGTATCTCCTTATGTTACGCTCACTGCTCCAAACGGTGGCGAAGAATGGCAAGTTGGTGAAGACTATGAAATTACGTGGGATTCTGGATTTATTTCCAATGTACAGATTGAGTATACCAGCGATGGCACTACCTGGACTGAATTAGCAGCCAGTGTGGATGCAACCCTGGGTACCTATACCTGGACTATTCCAAATGAACTCTCCACGCTTTGCAGTGTCCGTCTAACCGTAGTGGAGGATGGAGCTGTTTCAGATGTGAGTGACGCAGCCTTCTCTATTGTACTACCAGTAATCTCCATTGCTGATGCTCGTTTAGACTCCGATGCTAATTTAGTTCCAGACAAACTCGGGGATCTGGTTCATGTTATGGGTATTGTAACTTCTCCTGACTATGGTGGTTACTATCGTGCCTATCACATTCAGGATGCCACAGCCGGAATTGTATTACATGCAGACGGAACGGACTTAGTTCTAAATATTGGAGATGAAGTAGAGGTCTTTGGTGAGGTGAGTCAGTATAACGGTCTGACCCAACTTGAGGTGACCGCTGCCAGTGTTTCTGTCCTGAGTACGGAAAACGCAAGAGTACCAACATTAATCACCCTGGATCTACTGGGTGAGGCCAATGAAGGTTCATTTATCAAAGTTGATGATGTTTATCTCGTTGACCCATCTACCTGGCCAACTGACGGAAACAGTGCCAGTGTCGATCTGACAGATGGCACCAATACAGTTACACTCAGGATTGATAGTGATACCGATTTAGACGGTTGGTATCCTCCTCAGGTACTCATGGATCTCAAGGGTGTTGTCACCCAGTATGATTCATCAGATCCACGCGACGATGGCTATCAGATAATGGGAACCCTGCGATATGATATGGTCGACATGGGACCAGGCGGTAATGAAATTGAAGTGGCAGCAGGTATGTATGCCATATCAAATGCCATCGCCACGGCAAATGCTCGTGATATTATTGTGCTCACCACAGATGGAGGAATGTACACAGACACGACTTTCATTGTGGATAAGCCAATAACAATCAAAGCAGCTGATGGGCTCACCGAAAAACCTGTAATAGAGTTTGCCTATGGACAAGGAGATATTACCGAAAATCTTATTCGAGCCTGGGCTGATATAAGCCTGCAAGGTCTGGTTTTTGGTCAAGAAGATCTGGCAATGGCCACAGATACGATTGGCGTATTTGTAGTATACAGTGATACGCTGATGGATTATGGCCAACCCGGTATCAATAACCTTGTGGTTGACAATTGTGATTTCAGAAATGGTGAGAAAGCCGTCAGACAAGAATTTTTGGAAAGCACTTCAGATGGTTCTAGTCTGGATACTTTAAGTATCACGAACAGCAAATTTTCAAATTTGCTGTTTGCCAGACCGCTTGATTTTATGGGTGATGCAAATAACCCCAGCGATGTCGATACCATTCCAGCTGCTTCTGTCATCCTGATCGAAGATTGTACTTTCTCAAATCTGATCCTTCCCATTAGAATATCAAATTACGATGATGGATCAGATCCTTCAATCGTAACTATAAACCATTGTACATTTTATAGTATTGCTAATAACCACACAATCAAGTTGTTCGGTAGTGAAGCAGGGACATTTGTTGGGAATAACATATTCTCAAATGTTCAGAGATGGAATGTGACAAAAAATACTGCTGAACCAATCGATGCCTATCCAGATTCATTGTATTATAGTGGTTGGTTTAACTTTGATTCACGCAATAATGACAAAGTTCCAGCATCAACGAACTGCATCGGTGTGGCCGATCCTATGTTTGCTGATGTCGCAGCCAGTGATTTTCGCCTCGCTTCAACATCTGCCTATGTGGGCGCTGCTAGCGATGGGGACAATATTGGTGACCGTAACTGGGGAACCTTTGTGCCCAACACTGCACCTGTGATTACAGACATTCCAGCACAGTTTACTGGTGAAGATACAATCCTGGTGGTGCCCATCATCGCTGTTGATGCTGAAGAGGATGCCTTGACGTATTCGGCAACTTCAGATGAAGCCAACGTGGTGCCTTCCTTCCTGGTTGATGCTATGCTGACTTTGACACCTGCTGCCAACTGGAGCGGTACAGCAAACATTGATGTTGTAGTCAGCGATGGCCTATTGGATGCTACAACCAGTTTTGTACTCGTCGTTGGTCCAGTTGATGATTTGCCAGTCGTCATCAATCCAATTGCCGATGTCATGGTAGATGAGGATGCTGCGGATCTGCTGCTGGTCGATCTGGATACAGTCTTTATTGATATTGATCAAGAACTGATTTACAGTCATGTGATTGGTGATGAATCACTGGTCTTTGCATCGGTTACAGACAACGTGGTTACCCTGCAATTCTTGCCTGATGCCAATGGTAGCACTGAAATCGTCTTTACCGCCAGCAATCCAACTACCAGAGCCACAGTCAGCGATACCATGATGGTGACTGTGAATGCAGTTAACGATGCACCAACGGACTTTGCATTGAATACACCAGCAGATGCCACAACAGTTACGATTACTTCCACAACACTCGGTGATACACTATGGTTTACATGGTCCGATCTGATTGATGTGGATGGTGATGAACTTGAGATAACTTTGGAGGGATCAGATGATTTAGGATTCCTTGCAAACGATCTTATTCTTGAGGGAAGTTCTATGGCCTATATCACCTATGCTGCACTTGCAGACGCCCTGCCGGATGATGGAACAGCCGCTGGATCATGGACGATGTCCATATCAGACGGTGTTGCTGATCCTGTATCAGCTTCTAATGGCCCATTTACACTGACTGTAGATGCTACAGCAGTAGGTCTTCATGCTGAAGGTATCATTCCCGATGACTATGTTTTGGAAAATAACTATCCCAATCCGTTTAATCCTGCAACCACTTTAAGCTATGGACTTCCAGAAGCTTCACAGGTTGTTTTGAGTATCTATGATCTCAAGGGTCGATTGGTATCAACGCTCGTGAACGAGTCCAGAGATGCTGGTTATCATACGGCTATCTGGAATGGTACTGATCAAAATGGTCGACCCGTTGGCGCCGGTATGTATATATATCGTATCCAGGCTGGCAGCTACGGTCAAGCTAGAAAAATGATCTTACTCAAGTAACTTGAGATGAGGTTCTAGATTAAATAGGGGGTAGTCTGGTATACGGACTGCCCTCTTTTTTGAAAAAAATGTTTAAATATCTAATGCCCGTGCGGGCTAACTGGAACTGAGTTGGGATTTTTTGACCAGGCGGGTTTTTGCCAACGAAATCTGAAAATCCCTGGAGGCACGGCTTCAAAAGATTGACACCGTTATGCTAAGGAGAGGCTTTATGCCACAATCCCCAAAAATGATAAAACGAATAAAAAGCGCCATACTGATGGCTCTGATCATTCAATCCTCAGTAATGGCAGATCAAACGGGTAAAATTTCTGGAGCTGTTCGTGATACTGGAACTGATAAGGGACTGATTGGTGCCAACGTTATTATTAATGAGCGCTGGGTCGGTGGAGAAATCGAACCATTGAGTAGACCTCTTGGAGCTGCCACAGATCTTGATGGTCGTTTCTATATCCTTAATCTTGAGCCTGGTTTTTACAATGTCGAAGCCCACATGATGGGCTACCAGTCAAAAAAGATTGAAATGGTGCGCATAGACGTAGACAAAACTACTGAAATATTTTTTGACTTGAGTTCCGAATCATTACTCCTGGATGATATTCTGGTAACCGCCTTCCGATCTGACATGATTCAAAAAGATCTCACCGCTACTAAACAGAACTATATCATGTCAGAACTTGAGGAAGTGGCTGGAATCTACGATGTCCAGGATATTATTGATCTCAATGCTGATATTGTTGAAGATAATGTTCGTGGAGGTCGTGAAGCCGAAACTCAATATCTGATCGGTGGAGCTAGTATAGTAAACCCATTATCCAATAAAGCTTCCTTTAAGCCGATGACCTCTGGTCTTCAGGCGGTGGAAGTGTTTACCTCAGGTTTCTCGGCTGAGTATGGAAATGCTCAGTCAGGGGTAATCAATATGGTCCCCAAAACAGGCGGAAAGCGTTGGAGTACCAAGGTGAATTACTCCGGAACATTACCGCACTATAATCACTGGGGTGGATCTGCCTGGAGCGAAGATGTCAGACCTCACAATCTGTTTGGAGGGGACGCAGAGAATTGGCTTCAGGTCAGTCAGCAGGATTCCAGTCAATCATTGATTAACTGGAATAGCAATGGCTCCTACGCTAATTATGTGGATCTCGAAAATGCCACCCATGAGGACAGTCTTAAAGTGGCTCAGTTTGCTCGGGCTCAATACCTGGCTTTTGCCAGACAAATAGGATTGTCGTATGATGAAGTGACGGATTACCGCATTGATCTTTCAACTGGTGGACCCGTGTCTGACAAGACCAGAATCTTTCTGGCAGTCAGACAGCAGGTAGATGGAACCAAAGTCTTGACCGCTTTTCCAAATAAATCAAGACAGCTCATGTCCAATTTTTCATGGGCACCGGATTTCTCAAACAAACTAATCATTTCCCTGAATTACTTTGCCTCCGATAAGCTCAATTGGAGTGTTGGGAATAGGTATGTTAAAATTTTCAATCCTGATTATGGCCCTCACCGTGATAGAAACCAGGCAGCAGATTATGGTCTTCGCTGGGAGCACATATTTAGTAAAAAGTCCTATATGGAGATGAACCTGAGGAGTTTTACCACGGACTATGCTCACAGATATCCTGTACGTGATCCTGAATGGATGGGTTCAAATTTTGGGAGCGATTTTAATACGCCCATCTGGTTACCTGGTGATCTGAATAATAAGGTCCTGGAAAATAGCTATACTACTGAGGAGACCAGCACCCTGCGCTTTTATGGATCCTGGAATAAACAACTCAACATGGGAAATTTGATAAAAGCTGGATGGCAACTATTTAGCTATGATCTGCGTACGGAGCGGTCTGCATCGGCGAGTTCACCAAATGCTCAAATCCTGACATATCATGAGAAACCCTACGAGGGAGCTTTCTATGTCCAGGACAAGATGGAATTCGAGGGTCTGGTTGCAAATATTGGTCTACGTTTTGACTTTTATAATTATAACTATGAATATTTTACAAATCTTTTCCATCCGACTGCTAATCCGAATTATGATGCGAGTTTACCACCAGGTTTACGTGGACCTTTTAACGATCCTGAATTAGCAGAAACTGCCAAAACCGAGTTGGTTTACCACCTGCAACCCAGGTTGGGCTTTTCTTATCCGGTCAATGATCGCTCGGTGATTCATGTTAACTATGGAAGTTTTACTCAGCGTCCCAATTTTGACAAAATCTATCGTCGCTATTATGATATTACAGGCAATGAGGTTGATGAATTGGGTAATGCCCGATTGAAACCAGAACGAACCAATGCCTATGATTTTGGTCTGGTTCAGGGACTACCCTTTGGTTTCAGGTTAAATATTTCGACCTATTATAAGGATGTGAAAAATCTGGTGCAGACGGTCTTCTATGAGGATTCAACCGGATCTGATTATAAGGGATTTGCCAATCTTGATTATGCCAATATCAAGGGCTTCAGTTTGAGTCTTGTTAGAAAACAGGGCAACTTTAATATGAGCGTTCGCTATAATTTCCAGAAAGCAATTGGCAAGAACCCCACACCCTTTGACGCTACCCTATCATACAAGGAAGGTTCAGATGGGCGCTATGATTTTGATCATGAGAATAATCGCGCGCCGGAACCTGAAGATGTGATCATGAACTATAATCGCCGAAACAGGATTATCACAAATATCGGCTATAAAACTCCCAGCGGGTTCGGACCCCAGATCTTTGGAGTACAACCTATCTCTGGTATCTCAGTCAATACGAAATTCACTTTTCAAGAGGGAAGACCCTATACGTACTATGGTCCTGAAGAAGCAATTGGAACAAAATTCAATAAAGTCGGTCCTGACGAGAATAATCTTCAGATGAAAATTGCTAAGAACATGCGTTTTGGGAAACAGAAACTCAACCTTAACCTCACTATCTTTAATGTCTTGAACGAAAAGGTTTATGCCTATTCCTTATTTAAGGACTTTGAAGCAATTGAAGAATATGAGGCAGGCGACATCGATGCTGTTATGGTGGAAAGTGATTATTCTCCCATGGATTTCCCCCAGCACATTCGCTACTATCAAAACGCTCCTCGCTATTTTCGCCTTGGCGTTCAGTGGACTTTTTAAGGGACTACTATGATGAACTATATATATCAGGAAAGTTCAACTGAGACTGCTATGTCAAATCGCTTAAAATTGGTATTATATGTCATATTGCTGATGAGTATTACTTCTGGCTTATGGGCTCAACGTGAGCGTTTGGTCCATGATCGCGGTACCCTCCATGAGACTTTTTATAACACGGGAGTCTTCGTAGCCCCCTACAAAAATAATGGAATTGAATCAACCAATACACCTATGACCGAATGGCCAGCCTGGTCAAGGACTGTTATTGATAATATTGAATATTATGGTCAACACAACGGTCTGGGAGGTGGTATCCATATTGGTGTGAACCATCCAGGAAAACTGGGAGTTGATCAAAAACACTTTTCATTCGCTGGAATGGTGGGCTCGGGCGGTCCAGAGATGGAATATGAAGTTTGGTGCTGGCCACTTGAATTCTGGAAAGAAACCAACTATCCTCTGCTTGAAGATGGTAGTCTCAATCCTGATTTCGATCCAAATGAGGCTGAACAGCTCATTCACACTCGATTTGCTACCAGTGTGGGTATGACAGTTACGAGGGTCACTCGTCAATACAGCTATCCAATGCTGGATGATATCATTTTCCATGAGTATGAACTGGAATTTACGGGCAATACGGACTATGATGAAAACACTATAGAGCAGGACTCAGTAGATACCTATGTAGATGCCTTGTTTGCATTCCATACGGCTATACCACCTAACATGATGAGCTTTCAGAGAACCTTTGGTTCCTGGTACTGGAAACCAGGAATTTTCAGGGGTGATGTATACAACAGTTTCGATACAGACTACACCATGTTTTATTGCCAGAGCATTAGCACCCAGCAGGATCACTCCAAGCCATATCATCCTGAACCGGATGAGGATCTTTTTTGGGAGTTTTCGTCTACTGGTTTGAATGGTGGTGGATTGCTGGCACCACAGGCTGCGGGGCATACAGCGCTTCATTGGGATAGGGAGCATCTGACAGTTCTTGATACAAATGATACGACCTTTCATCTGACAACAATGGAATATGCTCAACATGCAGCTGACTTTGAATGGGATGAGAATTTAACTATCAAGCAGCCCTGGGGGATTATCCAGAATGCTGGTTGGTTTGTTTCTACATCGCTCATCAACAAACCACATTATAAGACACATAGCCGGGCCCAAGGTAAATTTCCAGAACTTGACGCACCGGATCCAAATGAGCATCCAATGTTTTGGGTTGGAAGACCCAAGTATAAACCTAAAAGTGCAGAAGCGCCTGCCTCGTCATTTGTTTGTGGTCCCTATACTATTAACAGGGGTGATATTCTTCATTTCAGTTTTGCCCAGGTCGTTGGATATGGTTCAGATCCAGGTAAAAGGGTATTTGGAGGTGGTCAGAAATCAGACCTTTGGGGTGTAGCGCCTGATATTAATGCTGAACTCACAGTAGGAGATAGCACCTTCAGATATTTGGATACTTTTGGATATCCCGATTATGTCAATGCAGAAACTGGGGTTATCTCAGTTCAGGACGTTGCTCGAGAGGCTTGGAAAGCCTATACCGGATGGGACATCGAACATGATTCACTCTGGGCGGAGGATTCAGTCGTCTGTTGGCCGGATTGGACGGAGCCAGATGGCGTGTATGATGTCTATGTTCCAGTTCCTGCACCAGGTCTTAAGGTGAGTAACGATGAGGATGCCAATATCCATATTACCTGGTCAAGAGCAGTTGAAGATTTTACTCATTCCTCTGCTGCCTTGGACTCATTTTATATCTGGAGAAGTTTTAATCGTCTTGGTCCCTGGAAACGATTAGTCGCCATTTCAGCGGGGGAGGTCAATTCTGAAAATATCTACGAATATATAGATGATGACATCGATTTCGCCTTTTCAGATGTGGCCTTTTATTCAGTTACTACGCGGGATGTAAATGGTTTTCAGAGTGGTAAAACAAATATGACTCAACATCGCAGGGATATTGGTCCCGAAGGGGATCTTGAGAACATTTTTATTGTCCCAAATCCCTTTATTCTGGAAAGTGGCTTTCAAAATGTCTCACTTGCAAATGCAGTCAGTATTTTTGGACTTCCTGAAAAATGCTCAATTCGTGTCTATAGTTTTGCAGGTCAGAAAGTACAAAGCATTGAGCATGAAAACTCTGAGAGTGGATCGCTCACTTTTAATCTCGTGAATGAGAATAACATGCTCCTGGCTCCAGGTGTGTATTTTGTTGCCATTCAGACACCAGATGGACAGCAGACCATGACAAAGTTTGTAATTATTCGCTAGCTGTGACCCAAGGAGAAAGAATGATGAAATTGAAGAGAATCAAATCAATAGTCTTGCCCTTGTGTCTGCTGTTAGCACTCTCAACAATTGATGCTCAGACGACTAAAGAGGGGACAACTGCATTTCAATTCCTGAAGGTAAAACCGGATGCCAGAGCCAACGGTATGGGCGAAGCTTTTACGGCAGTGGCTGATAATGCTGATGGCGTATATTACAATCCTGCCGGGCTAACTGACGCAGGGAAATATGAATTGTCTATGTCTATGTATAACTATTTTGCAGATGTCCGAAATATGGGAGGTGTTGCACTCTTCGGAACCCGGTTAGGCACGTTTGCCATACAGTATCAATACAATGATATTGGTAAAATACTCCATACAACCAATGTCTCCAGTCTGGCGGAATACCAGGCATTTGCCACTTCTCAAGATTACTTTTCTCCTAATCATCTCATGTTGGGTCTGACTTATGCCCGAGCTGTAACAGATAAATTCAGTTTTGGTATCACTGCCAAATTTGTGCAGGAAGACCTCATTTATTCCAAGGACGATCAAATCCTTTTTGATGGTGGTGTGCTCTATCGCTCCGGCTGGAGAACACTACGAACCAGTGCAGTTGTTCGTCATTTTGGAGATGACATCGTATTTGAAGAGAAGGGATTTTCAGCACCTCAGGTACTTATTTTAGGATTCGCCACTGAATGCTTTGGTCCAGAAGGTGGCTTGATGGGGACAAATTCGTTTCAAAGACTCACTCTGGCAGCAGATCTGCTAGCCCCCAGGGATTATGATCAACAGTATAACGTGGGTGCAGAATGGGCTTTGAAAGAAAGACTGTTCTTGCGGGGAGGATATAAAATCAATTATCTCACTGAGGGACTCAGTCTGGGAGCTGGGGTAGCCCTGGGAAATTTTAAATTCGATTATGCATATAATGATTATGATGACTTCTTGCAATACGTTCAGCGTTTTAGTCTGAGCTATGTGATGAGATAGGCTGGATATAAGTATGAATAAATTTAAATCAATCACTGTAATATTAACTCTGGCAAGCATTGCCTTTTTCCCTCTCTCGCTTTTGGGGCAGGGGAATGGAGAGGTGATTCTCTTGCATGGGATGGCAAACCTTGAAACCGAAACCCCCTGGACTCTGGCAAAAGCTGGCGCGGGAGTGGCAGGTGATGGAACTCTGAATGATATCTTTCGTAATCCAGCCGGTTTAGTCGGTTTGGAAGGAATTCAATTTCAATTTAATGGTCATATCTCGAATCGAAATCAATTTGAAAATATGGTCATGATGGAAGATAGGGTTGACCCCCTTATTCTGCGTATTATAGATAAAACTTACCAACCTGTACATAGTAACAACGGTATTTGGGTGGATTCCCTATTTAATTTGCTCACACCTGATGATATCAAGGTGAATGATACTGGTTTGAATTTCTGGGATTATAAAGCACGGGACTGGGAACAGAAGTTGGAACTCTCAGGTATTTCAAATGTGAGTCTAGGTTTACCCCTTGCGATTTTTGGTGGACGGACGATTGCATTAGCCCTGGCTTATCGAAACCAGAATATATACGATTATGATCAGAATGAAGCCTATCTCGATCCTGTTATCGGGGATTGGGCTGATCCAGGTCTGAATACTGATGGCGATACCCTGGATTTGCACCAGTTTACATATGTCCGAGAGCGGAAAGGCGATATGGCTGTGCTTCAGGCAGCACTGGCTGTCGAAGTTTTTGAATGGGCGAATGTTGGTATTGGCATGAAATCACTGTCCGGCACAACAAATGACAATATATCATGGGCACACTATGGAGATTATAAGTGGCGTCCCAATGGTGGTTTTGCCTTTTATTATGATGACACAACTGCTGCTAAAGTTAATACTGCGGATAGTGATTGGTCGGCAAATATTCTAGATTTGTCACTACAGTTTCATACCCCTGATTTTTCGGCAGGATTTCAGTTTGATTTACCTGCCACGATGACTCGTAAATATTCTGATGCAGATTGGTTTATTCAACCTGATGATTCAGCTTTTGTGCTGGATACAAGCGGAATATCAATGGATATCGCGTTACCGGTAAAATCCAGTTTTGGCATAGCTGTAAAACCAAAAGATCAATTGGAGGTTTACTTCGATTTGATTTGGAATCCGTTATCGGAAGCAAAAATCAGCCTGGGTGATACCAGTCAAACACTAGATGGTTACCAACCCTGGGTTGACGTATTGACCATGAAATTAGGAATTGTTTACAAAATCCATAGCAGGGTAAAGCTTGCGGGTGGTTATCAAACAGGTAGCCGTGAATTTCATGGCTGGCGATCGCCATTTATCGATCGAGGACCGGAACAGGATATCTATTCAGGTGGGATAGCCATCGACATGCTCTGGGGTACTTTTGATATTGCTTATAGCTGGCAACAACTAAAATATCTGGATTACTTCGCAACCAGCATGCATTATATCACTGATAGAAACGATCGCATTATGCTAGGATATACCCTGAAGCTATAAGATTCCTCGGACATTGAGCTGTCATACTGAGCGGAGTCGAAGGACGAAATGTCCATTACCATAGGGTGATAACCAACCGACTTCGACAAGCTCAGTCTCCTTACCTGAAACCCCCCGAATTCCCTTGAATACACCTTGTTATGGTATATATTAGTATACCAATTATACCTAAAGTGAATGAGGGATAAGATTATTCCATGTCACGCCATCTAAAAACTGAACACAAATCAATGACTCGCCGAGAATTTATGGCAGGAATTATCGCGGCTGGCAGTCTTGTAGCCTGTGGTGGTAGCTCTGCGCTCACCAGCACAATAACATCTCCACAAAAAAAGCAGCGCCCAAACATAATTTTAATGATGACAGATGATATGGGCTGGGGTGATGTTGGCTGGAATGGAAATACCATTATCAAAACACCTCATCTGGATAATCTTGCCAACTCAGGTGTTCGTCTGGACCGTTTTTATTCAGGAGCTCCAGTGTGTTCTCCAACTCGAGCAACCTGTCTCACCGGACGTCATTATTTTAGATACGGGATATGGAAAGCCAATCAGGGAGCCTTGCCAACACAGGAAGTTACGCTTCCTGAAATGCTCAAACAGGCTGGCTATACTACCGGCCACTTTGGGAAGTGGCATTTGGGTAGCCCGAATCGCAAATACACCGGTAAAAATTCAGGGGATAAACATCTCGCCCTACCAGAATGGTTTGGGTACGATGAACATTTTGTCACACATCATGCTGTAGCCACCTGGGATCCTTACGGACCAACAGGGGAGAAAGCTGCAACGACAGAAAATCCGTACTGGCACAATGGCGAGCGCGTTATAGATAACGTTAACGGTGATGACAGTCGCATCATGATGGATCGCATCCTGCCTTTTGTTAATCAGTCAGTTGAGGCAGAGAAACCATTTTTTACCGTGATCTGGTTCCACGCACCACATGCACCCGTCAAAGCCGGTCCTGACTACCAGGCGATGTACTCTCAGTACACAGAACTTGAGCAGAATTATTATGGCTGCATTACAGCACTTGATGATCAAGTCGGCAGATTAAAAACTGAACTTACCAACCTGGGAGTCCTGGATGACACCATGTTGTGGTTCTGCAGTGATAATGGTCCTGAAAAGGGTAGACCCGGAGTTACTGGGGGACACAGAGGTAGAAAACGGAGCCTCTTTTCAGGGGGAGTCGGCTCACCTGCCTTTCTGCATTGGCCAGCTGGTCCAGCTAAGCAGGGAAGCATCATGGAAAGACCTGCTTCCACACTGGATTATTTCCCAACCATTATGGAGACGCTTGAAGTTGATCTTCCAGACCACCGAGCCCTTGATGGACTAAACATTATGCCGCTTCTGTCTGGGGATGAATCCAAACGTAGCAAACCAATCCCCTTTCGATTTCAGTCGGGAAAAGGTTCTATGTACGGTTCTCCAACCGCAGGAATGATTGATGATCGATATAAATTTCTAACGAACTACTCCGATACGGGTGAAGAAGATATGCTATTCGATCTGTACGAGGATCGATATGAAGAAAACAATATCATAGCCGATCATCCGGACCATGCCCAAAAATTGAAAACTGAATTGAAACGCTTTTTAGCCTCCGCTGAGAAAAGCCATAGTGGGGGAGACTATGGTGATCCTGATTTTGAACCCCTGAGCAAGTGGAGCCCCACTCTTGGAGGGTGGAAAGTCAGCAACAAGCAAAGAATTAAGAAAAAAAAGAAATAAATACTGAAACCAATTATGAAATTGAGGAAATGAAATGAGATCAACAATCGCCAGAGTCGCTATTGCATCTATTCTAGCCCTGATATTGCTAACAGCCTGTATGCCCCCTAAAACTACCCCAGAACCGGCTCCAGTAGCTCCAGCAACCCCTTCGAGTGTTTCTATGGTTGGGTATGAGCCGAATTGGGAATCACTGGCTAAAAATGACATTCCTGAATGGATCAAAGATGCCAAATTTGGAGTCTATACACATTGGGGTGTTTACTCAGTCATCGCCAAAGGTGGTGCCGGTGCTCCTTTGAAGTCAATCTACAAAGAAGGTCAGGGTAAAAAGGAAACCTACGATCATTATCTCGAAAATTTTGGTAAAGCTGAAGATGTTGGATATGTAGATATCATTCCCATGTTTACGGCTGAAAAATTTGATGCAGAGGAATGGGTAGATGTTATGGCTGATGGCGGAGCCAAATTTGGTGGCATCTGCGTCGTGCATCATGATGGTTTTCTGCTATGGGATTCAAAAGTGAATCGTTGGAACTCAATGAATATGGGACCAAAGCGAGACATCTTTGGTGAAATTACCAAAGCAGTCCGCGCCCGTGGAGATATGAAATTAGCAGCCACCTTCCACCATGGTCGTACCTATGGATTTGCCACAGGCGGTAAACTGGATATCTGGACCGAAGAGGAAAGATCCAAGTTTGATCTTTTCGATCCCCAATACAAAGATTTTTACTGGCATGATGGTCATTCTAGCCGTGAGGAGTTTTCTGACCAGTGGCGTGCCAAGGTTATAGAAGTGGTAGATAATTACGATCCAGATTTTCTATGGTTTGATGGTCTGAATACATCAATGAAAAATGATACACCTCCCGTTTCACATGTTCAGGATGCAATTGCCCATTTTTTCAATAAAGCTGATGCATCGAGCAAAGAAGTTGTGGTCGCCAATAAGAATGCTGGTGGTAAATTCAATTTCCCAGATGATTTCGGCTTGTTGAGCTATGAAAATGGTCGTGATATGGCCGGTGATGTGCAACCCTGGTTCCTCATCGATCGTGCTATTGGTTATCCCTGGGCTTATGAAGCCGATAAAAAATATAGAGATGGACCAGAATATCATACACGTAGTCTCATCGATCTCGTAAGTCGCGGTGGAATATTCCTGCTGTCACTGACCCCCAAAGGTGATGGCTCAATCCCTGCGAGGGAAAAAGAGATCATGGCCGGAATTGGTAATTGGTTAAAAATTAATGGAGAGGCTATATATAATACCCGCCCCTGGAAATTATATGGTGAAGGACCTACAGATTTGACAGCCATGAAAAAAACCGGCAAGGGTACCCTGAAACCTGGATGGAATTACCGCAAAAAGCTCACCTCCCAGGATATTAGATTTACTCAGTCAAAAGATGGCAAAACCCTTTATGCAACGGCTCTGGAATGGCCTGAAGATGGTAAGATTGTTGTCACGTCGCTCAGAGAAGGTTCTGAACTCTACACTGGAAAGATCAACTCGGTTGAAATGCTGGCCAGTTCTGAAAAAATTGAGTGGTCCAGGACATCAGAAGGTCTGGAAATAATATTTCCTCAGCAAAAGCCATGCACCACAGCTTACGCGTTTAGAATTAAATAAGAGGTCGAAGTGATCATGCAGTCCATCAAAAATAACTTCACCTACCTGCTTCTAGCTGTTTTGTCTCTGGCCATCATTGCATCTTGTGCGCCAGAAAAAGTGGAACAGAGCATCATTCCTGAACCAGTGCTTGCCCAAAAACAGGTTACTGGACCTTATGAAGCAAATTGGGAATCTCTTTCTAAAGATGAAATTCCGGAGTGGATGAAAGATGCCAAATTTGGTGTTTACACCCATTGGGGTATCTATTCTGTGGTTGCCAATGGCGGTCCCGCTGCACCTCTCAAATCCATGTACAAACGCGAGTTTAACAAGCCGGAAATACATGACTACATGACCGAGACCTATGGGAAACCGGAAGACTTTGGCTATATCGATCTTATCCCGCAATTCACTGCTGATAAATTTGATGCTGAGGAGTGGGTTGAGGTCATGGCCGATGCCGGAGCAAAATTTGGGGGCATCTGCGTGGTCCATCATGATGGTTTTCTATTGTGGGACAGTAAGGTAAACCGCTGGAATTCAAAAAATATGGGTCCCAAACGGGATATTTTTGGGGAAATAACGAAGGCAGTGAGGGCAAGGGGAGATATGAAACTTGCTGCTACATTCCATCATGGACGTACCTATGGTTTTGCTACTGGTGGCAAAATGGAAAAATGGACTGAAGAGGATAGAGAAAAATTTGATCTCTTCGATCCACAGTACAGCGATTTTTACTGGCATGATGGTCATTCGACGCGCGAGGATTTCTCAAACCAGTGGCGGGCAAAGATTATTGAAGTGGTTGATAATTATCAACCCGACTTTATCTGGTTTGACGGTCTCAACACGTCTATGAAGAATGATACACCACCCGTTTCCTATGTCCAGGAAGCCATAGCACATTTTTTTAACAAGGCAGATGCCCGCGGACAGGAAGTTGTTGTGGCAAACAAGCATGCCGGAAAATTTAACTTTCCAGATGAGTTTGGTCTTTTGAGTTATGAAAATGGCCGAGATATGCTCGAGGATGTGGAACCCTGGTTTCTCATCGATCGAGCGATTGCCTATCCCTGGGCCTATGAACACAATAAAATTTATAAAGATAAGGCCGATTATCACACACGCAGCCTTATTGATCTGGTCAGTCGTGGTGGCGTGTTCCTGCTTTCCTTGACCCCCAAGGGAGATGGATCTATCCCTGAAGAGGAAAAGGAAATTATGCAGGGAATTGGTGCATGGCTACGAGTGAATGGGGAAGCTATTTATAGTACCAGACCCTGGAAGATCTTCGGAGAAGGTCCCACAAAACTAGCCACAATGAAGGCCACCCAAAAAGGAGTGATGAAACCAGGCTGGAATTATCGCCAGGAATTTTCACCCCAGGATATCAGATTTACCCAATCCAAGGATGGGAAAACGCTGTATGCTACAACTCTTAACTGGCCAGAAAGTGGAAAAATTATAGTCCATTCATTAAACGAGGGGTCCGATTATTTTCCAGGGGAAATCAGCAGTGTTGAGATGTTAGGAAATACTGGTAAAATTGAATGGAAAAGAACAGCCGCAGGTCTCGAAATTAGTTTCCCTGATGAAAAGCCTTGTGACATCGCCTATGCATTTAAAATTCAATAAAATCGGATGATAGCTTTAATAAAACAAAGGAGTGAGGTATGAAGAAGATGTTAATGTGCATTTTGTTGATAGCGATGACGCTACCAATAATGGCTACGGACATTATGGTCCAGCCAGGAGAGAATACCATTAAAGCTGCGCTGGCCACAGCAGCAGCAGGTGATAGGTTGATCCTAGAGCAGGAGGGTGTCTACGCCAATGATCCGCTGTTCATTTATGTACCACTCACCATAAAAGCGGCTGAAGGTCTAGCCAGTAAACCAGTGATTTCTTTTCTCTGGAATGCTGACACAGCAGTAGCACAAACTCAGGAGGCAACTCAATTTTTCACTTATGCTTCCTTAACCATTGCTGATATTGAGCTAACCATGGATGGAGAACCGGAAGCAAAAACAACACGCATGTTTCGTAACCGGGCCGATATTGGAGTGAACTGGAAGTTCTATAACACAGATATGCACCATGCCCATCAGCTAACAATGAGCATCACCGGAGTTCCAGATACACTTATCCTGGCCGATGGCTCCATGGTCTTTGATGGTATCGACTATGTCGATAATGCTGGTGTTTTTATTGATGGTGTTCAAGTCGCTACAGATGGTCTCCCAGGTGTCCTGGATACTTTAATTTTTGATGGTTGTTACATTTACGATCTTGATGGGACCGGTGGCCGGAAAATTAATCACTCCGCCAATAATAGGGGACTCAGGAATTTATTTCAGTTTACAAATAGTTCGATCTGGAATACAACCAACTCAGCAATATTCCTCAAAATGCAGGATCCGGATGGTATTTCAGATGGTAAGGTGGTCATAGATCATAGTACCTTTGACCACATCGGGATTCCAGGTGAGAATCATGATGGTTTTGTTGTCAAATTTGCAGCTACTGATTCCTATGTTAATAACACAACATTCACAAACGTGGCGGACGAGCCTTGTAAAACAACAGGTGGAACAACGACATCGGCTGTTGCCGTAGATTATTGTAATTGGTATAACAATGGTGCTGCGGGGGATACACCCGTAGGCGGTACTCATGGTGCGAATAATATTCAGGTTGATCCGCTCTTTGTGGATTCCGCCATTGGTGATTTAACCCTACAGGCGGGATCGCCTTTAATTGGAGCAGGAGAAGGTGGCTCATCTATTGGTGATCCCCGTTGGGCACCTGCGGTTACACCAGGCAATCCTGTCACATTTAGTGTTGACATGAGTTTCCAGACAACTCTCGGTACATTTGTACCTGGTACGGATGTTCTCGATGTAGCTGGTACCCTGAATGAATGGGGTGGCGGTGACATGTTGACTGATGGCGATGCTGACGGTATCTATGAAGGTACTTTTAGTGTTCCTGCAGGTCCAATGGAGTACAAGTTCCGGATTAACAGCAACTGGGATACCTCAGAAGGTATTGACAACCGTATGTATACTGTAGTGGCTGGCGAAAATATCCTCCCAACAGTATGGTATGGTAACCAGGAGCCTGTGGGAACTGCTGATGTTGAAGTCTTTATTCAGGCAGATATGACGGTTCAGTTACTGAATGGTAACTTTGATCCAGGTAATGGTGATTTGATTGTTATCCGTGGTGGCCATGACAACTATGGCAACTGGGGTGGCGCTATCCAGATGACTCTGGATCCAGAGCAGACCAATGTCTATACCCATCTTTCCAGCTTTGATGCAGTGCCTATTGGTTCAGGATTCGAATACAAATTCGTAATCCTTACTGGTGGCGATGTTGATCAAGCTATCTGGGAAGGTTCACCAAACCGCTCATTCACAGCAACCGGGGATGAAACTGATTCAGATGAAAATGGCTATGGCGAAATTTTCCAAGCCGTAGCGTATTTCGCTGATGTCACTCCTGATGATATTATCACTCAGGATGTTAGCGTGACATTCAACCTGGACATCTCATCTGCTTACCGCGCTTTGGATGCAGGTGACACACTGATAGACACTCAGACTGGTTCTGATGATATCACAATGTGGTCTGAAGTGAATGGTGTGACCATTAATGGTGTTCTTAGCCAATGGTGGGATTGGGGTAATGATGTAACCTGTGTTGGTGAATGGGCAATGACCCAGACTGACACTGAAGGTCTGAAATATACCTATTCATATCTCTACACAGCTGGTCAGGCAAAGGCACAGCAATGCAAATATGGTATCAACTCTCTTGATAACGAATCGGGTTTTGCCCAGAATCGTGATTTCATGATAGATGATGCTGCTGCAACATTCGTGTTGGATGAGCATTGTTTTGGTGAGCACAATACTGATACTAACCTACCATTCCCACAGTCTTGTGAACCGCTTTCTGTTGCCTCATTGCCAGGGATTCCAACATCCTATGCTCTGAGCCAGAACTATCCCAACCCCTTCAATCCTAATACAGAGATTGGATTCTCAATGGCTGAATCAGGTTATGCTGTCTTAACGGTATACAATGCCTTAGGGCAGGAAGTTAAAACCTTGTCCTCAAGCTATCTGAGTGGTGGCAACTATACGGTAAGCTGGGATGCGACAAATGACTTAGGTCAGCATGTTCCCAGTGGAGTCTACCTATACACCTTGTCAGCTAATGGTTCCTCAGTAAGTAAAAAGATGGTGTTAATGAAATAGAGTCTCACACACTCCTCCACAAACAAAAGCGAAAGGGTGAATAAGCGCGCCCTTTCGCTGGAGGATGTTTTAAGTCCATAAATATTAAATGAAAAGATAAGCAAGCACTCGCTAGTGGTATCACAATCTAAACAAAAATCTTCACAGCTCGGTTTGTCTTTGAGAACCACGACCCGTATTCTTATCACTGTTCTCATACCTATATTGGTTCTATCACAAAATCCATCAACAAGGTCCAATGCCATATTGAAGGGAAAACTCCTTGATGCTGAAACTCACAATCCTATCCTGGGTGCAAATATTTTGATATTTCAAAGTTCAGATTCTGGACTGGTAACTGGTACAACATCAGATCAGATGGGTGTGTTTACGATTGATTTGTTACTACCTGAGACATACGATCTTGAAATTCAATATATCGGCTATGAAACACATCAAATCAAAGATATATCCATTCCAAACTCCCTGGTTGACCTTGGGGACCTCTACCTGCTTCAGGCAAACCTGGAAAGTCCAGAGATAATTGCAGCCGCTCAAGCTCCCGATGTTCGATTTGAGCCTGGCAAAACTGTAATCACAGTTGGTGATTCTGCATCCGTGGAAGGGGAGACAGCAGTAGACCTGTTAGAAAATGCCCCCAGCGTTACCTTTGATGAGGACGAATCTGCAGCCATTCGGGGTCAGAAAGCAGCCATTTATATTGATGGTGTCAAAACCAATTTAGAAGATATGCTCTCTCAAATTCCAGCTGGCTCAATCCAATCCATCGAAGTCATTCCTAATCCTTCTGCTAAATATGAATCTTCATCAGGTGGAGTTATCGATATCAAGCTCAAAAAGCACAAAAAGAAGGGCAGTAGCGGCCGACTTCGTCTTGGATATCATGACTCCGGTGACTATCAGATATCTGCAAATGCATCTACCAATGTGAAAGGGTTTAATGCCTTTGGTGAGTTCTCAGATAGACTGTTTACACGATCAAGCGACACCCGGTATTGGAGAGAAACCTATTCCGACAACCCATGGTTTTTAAATCTTACAGGGGAAAATGATAAACAGAGTCTGACAAGACAATACAGAATGGGCACAAGATGGTCAGCCTCAAAAAGACACGCCTTCAGGCTTACTTATTTAATAAATATTCGCTTGAAGGATCTAACTGGATCAACGCACTCAGATCGATTGGATAGTACGCAGATGCTACAGCGATTTACTGAGAAGGAAAAGGAATCATCAGATCTAAGGGAACGAGATGAAATATCCCTGATCTATAACTTTGATGCAAAAACATCCAGATCCAATTTGAATGTACTCTTCACTCAATCACTGACAGCCTCAGCGCGTGATGGAAATGATCAAAAACAGAATTTTGATCCTCAGGGGTTTGTCTCAGGCAATCTGAAAAGCGACTCTCTCCATAGCGATGATGATCGCGATCAAACAACAATTAAAATAGATTGGTCTTTACCTGCGCTGGGTCAACATGAAATCGATCTGGGATATCAATTTCGCTCCGACAACAATCTACTCCGGAATGATTATTTTTCGTTGTTGGTGGATGAATCGGGCTGGAGTCAGGATAGTTTTAGGGGAGGACCCTTTTCATACAACGAAATCATGCATGGATCCTATATCTCTTATCGCTATTCAACTGAACACTACCAATTGAACCTGGGAACACGTCTGGAATCAATCACCAATGAGTCGGTCCATAATGATACAGGGAGTGTCAATAATAGATATGATCAGGTCCTGCCCTCACTTCAATTCATCAGGATGATTACACCGCTGCAAACGCTGCAATTCAGTTATTCCCGTAGAATATCACCACCAGCCTACAACAGGTTGAATCCGCAGGTCATAAATACCTCAACCTATTTTTTGAAAACAGGTAACCCCTATTTGAAACCTGAGCAAATTGATAACTATGAATTACAGTACATATGGAGAAACGAAAAACACACTATCAGCAGCTCACTATTTTACAGGGAAATCGATGATATAATTGGCAATCAGATTGAAATTGTATCAGATAGTATTACCCACATTTATCCAGATAATCTTTCCTCTGGTGAAGCAATAGGAGGAGATATAAACTGGGTTTACAAGACTGCTACTTTCATGAAAATATCAGGCAGTATTGTACACTTTAATAGTATGCTGTTGAGTGAAGGGGATGAATCACTTAAGAAACGCCAGAAGGTTACTACTTCGGCAAAAATCAAACTTGACCTGAACCTGAAAAAGCAACACTACTTTCAAATCATTCACAAGTATGAATCACCCCGTATTACCTGGCAGGGGAGTAATGCCACCAGACAATTCACTGATGTCTCTCTCAAGACTTATCTGTGGGATCGCAAAGTGAATTTAAGTATGAAAGTATCCGATGTGTTTGACACACTCAGAGATGAAAAGGAAATTGATTATCGAACAGATTTCTTCGCAAGAAACATTTCTGAGTATGATTCAAAACGATTTATAATGTCCATATCTTATTCGTTCAACAACCAGTGGAAGAAAAATGAAAAAAAATGATACGATGATTATAACCAATATCCGTATAGTCCTGTTAATATTGGCTCTAGCACAACCAGTCCTAGCCGAAAATGTCTTTCTGGCAGTGGATGGTAGTGATCGTAATATGGGCGATATGAAGGCACCCTTCGCAAGCCTCAAAAAAGCATTATCGGGGATGCAGCCCGGCGATACCTGTTTTGTAAGAGAGGGCAACTACCACTTTGAGAATCAACTGAAAAACATTGAGGGTTCAAAAGATAAACCCCTGGTAGTTTTAGCTTACCCCGATGAGAAAGTTGTTTTTGATGGTACGATTGATGTCAAGGGACGTTGGAAAAAACATAGCGGAAACATTTATAAATTAAAAATGAAGCAGGATGTGTGGCAGCTCTTCTGGAACAATGAAATGGTTGTTCCAGCCCGATGGCCCAATGCCCAATATTCAGATAATACAGTCTGGGATCAGAAGAAAACCTGGGCCAGGGGGCTCCATAAGCAGGACACCAGAGAAAAACTATATAATGATCCTGAAACCCCCCATCAGCTAAAAAGCCTCGATTTTTCCATAAAAGGAGCTATGGCCATCCTTAATGTGGGTTCATTCACTTCAACCACACGCCAGGTTCAATCCCATAAAAAGGGTGAAGAGGCATTTTCCTTTAAAAGAGTCAAAGGTTACCGCCCCAAACATCATTTTTACTACCTCGAAGGATTACTGGATTTCCTGGATTCTCAGAATGAATGGTTTTTTGATAAGAAATCCAAAACGATTTACCTGTGGCAGCCTGATGGTGGAAAACCTAAAGCAGATCTACGTGGTAAAGTCCAGACCTATGCCGCAGCATTCGCTAATAGTCATTTTATCACCATTAGAGGTATTGACTTTTATGGGACAACCTTGAAATTTGAAAATTGTACCTACATTCAACTTGAAGATTGTAATTTTCTTTATCCAAGCTATACCCAGAGATTACTTGGTGATGAGCAGCATGATGAATCCACAGTATTTCTACAAAAGAGTCCCAAAAAAGCATCAAATAGTACCATTCTGAATTGCTCATTTGCTTATACAGATGGGCATGCACTTTATATGGAGGGTACCCACAATCGAGTCGAAAACTCTCTCTTTCATGACATCGATTATTCGGTATCCAGTATTCCCGGCCTGCAGGTTTCAATCATGTTAAATGGTAAGCATAACATTTTTCGGAGAAATACAGTTCACTCCTGCGCTGCCTCTTCAACCATCAGTGCCGGTGGCATTCCGTTAGTAGAATTGAATCACGTGTGGAATACAGGTTTTCTACAGAGTGACGGATCTATCACCCAGGTGAAGATCACCGGACAGACAGGATCAATCATTCGTAATAATTGGTTCCGCAATACGGTTAAAAGCGGTGCTCGGTTCGATTCGCCAATTCCGCCAGTACGTTGGGGGAATGGGGGACAGATGAATAATAACGTCATGTGGGAATCTGAGCGCGGCATCATGATCAAAGGCGAGCGACATTTCTGCTTCAACAATACCACATTTGCAATGGGCTTGAATGGACTCATCATCCTGGATGATTCTGATGTAAATGGAGGGGCGAATAAGGGTACGATAACTCGCAACAACCTTGCTGGTAAACTCTCCGGCCATCGCAAAAAATTCACACCGGTACCCGGAATTGCAGATCACAACTGGAACGCCTATGAAAACGAGGGTGATTACCGAACTCAGCTAAGAGATCCTGATAACTGGGACTTCAGACCGATAGTAGGCGCTGAAATTGTGGACGCGGGTAAGGTTATTTCAGATCGCTCGGAAAAATATCTGGGGAACGCTCCAGATATTGGTGCATATGAATTTGGAGCAAAGGAGTATTGGATTCCAGGCAGAAAGGAAGCCACCAGTAGCATTCCTATTCCTAGGAATAAAAACACTGCGGCGAAACAAAATACTGATCTCATATGGCTGTCAGCCTACAAATCTGAAACAAACCTGATCTACTTTGGGAATTCGAATAAGGCAGTTAGCAAGGCTTCACCCAAATCAATTGAGTATAAAGGGAAACAGAAGAACAATATCTTTGCACCCGGGAATCTTCAAACAGGCAAAACATACTACTGGAGAATAGACAACATCGTTGGCGGAAAGGTCATCAAAGGACCAGTCTGGAGCTTCACTGCTGAATAATTGTTTACCGGACACTGAGCTTGCCTGCCAGCCGAAGCTGAAAACGAAGGCTGGTCGAAGTGTCACCCTCTCCCAATCGCGCACTCAGGAGTGTCACCCTGAGCTTCGTCGAAGGGGGAAGCGGATTTGGACTATCATCCTTCGAGAGCCTCAGGATGACGGACGAATCAAGCACACAGTTTGGTAAATGGAATAAATTGAATGAGAGCTATGATGAATACTAAATCAACACCCCTATCCCGTAGAAAATTCATGCAACAGATTGCAGTTGGAGGTCTAGCTCTAGCAGGCTCATCCTCATTGCTATCCTGCCTATCCAGTAAAAAGTCCACCCAGAAGAAACCAAATATTCTTTACATCATGTCAGATGATCATGCTGCCAACGCCATTAGCGCATACAAGGGCTGGCTGGCAGAAACACTGCCCACACCAAATATTGATCGGATCGCCAAGGAGGGGATGCGTTTTGATAATTGCTTCTGCACCAATTCCATCTGTACTCCCAGTCGTGCCAGTATCCTTACAGGACAGTATGGTCATATCAATGGTGTGAGAACTCTTGATGATCCATTACCGACGGGTACCAAGCATGTGGCCCATGAGTTGCAGAAATCTGGTTATGAAACCGCAATTATTGGGAAATACCATCTCCATGGTGATCCCCAGGGATTTGATCACTGGAATGTCTTGACCGGCGTACTGGGGCAAGGTACCTATTTTGATCCCGTCATGAAAAATCAAGAGGGTGATGAGAAAGTTTATCCAGGCTATGCCACTGACGTGGTTACCGAAGAAACGCTGAAATGGCTTGAGGCACGAGATGATGAGAAACCATTTTTTCTCCTGTGTCAACATAAAGCACCTCACGGTCTCTGGGAATATCCACCCCGCTATGAACATCTACTTGATGGCATTGAGGTTCCTGAACCCCCCAGTTTTTGGGAAGATAAGTCTCATCGTTCTGAATCTACCCAGGGCTACGGCTCCAATCTTTATAAGCTGGGTAAACGAATGGAGAAGGGGAGCGCTGGCAAAGAATGGCCAACTGGTGCTCTGGATGCCATAGGAATGGACGCGGATCAAATAAAGCGGTCTGGATACCAGAAATACATAAAGGACTATCTGCGCTGTGTAGCAGCCATTGACGAAAATGTCGGTCGAGTGTTGGATTATCTGGATCAAAGTGGTCTGGCTGAAAATACAGTGGTTATCTATACCTCAGATCAAGGCCAGTTTCTGGGAGAGCACGACTACTATGATAAACGCTGGATGTATGAGGATTCCTTGAGAATGCCCTTCATCGCCAGATACCCCGGTATTACTGAACCAGGAAGTGTTGACGACAGCCTGGTCCTCAATATCGATTTTGCCCCCTTGTTTCTGGATATAGCCGGTGGAGAAAAAACCTCCAGCATGCAAGGAGCATCATTTCTTCCTCAGTTAAGTGGTGATATCCCAGAGACCTGGCGGATATCAATGTACTATCGATACTGGATGCACATGGCCCATCATAATGTCCCCGCTCATTACGGTATCAGGACTTATAAATATAAGCTCATCTTCTTTTATGGTTTGGGTTTGGGTCTGGTTGGGGAAAAAACCTCCGAAACCATGGATAAAACAACTGAAGCATTGGATCATTATCGTCCATCTCCTCCAGGTTGGGAACTTTATGACCTGGAAAATGATCCAGGCGAATTGAAAAATGTATACGAAGATCCTGAATACTCAGCAGTGATTAAAAAACTCAAGTTGGAGTTGCTGAAGTTGAAAGAGCAATATGGTGACACCGATGAGAAATATCCAGACCTGATGCGAGTCAGAGAACAAGCCTGGGATTAGATCGTAATTTGAATCAATGAAGGAAAGAACATGAAATTTAAAGTTTTAATTCTAGCACTAGCCATCCTGTTCAATAGATGTGATGAGAAATCTATGTCCATCCACGTCTCACCAACTGGCGCTGACGCCAACATGGGCACCATGGATGCTCCTGTTGCAACCCTTACAAAAGCTCAAACATTGGTTCGCGAAGCACTGGGTAATGAGTACACCGGTGATATCTCTGTAGTTCTAAGTGGAGGTGTCTATCGTCTGGATGAAACGCTGGTTCTGGGATTGAAGGATGGTGCAGGTGAAGGTCAGACAATCAGTTGGGAAGCAGCAGAAGGCGCAGAACCCATCATCACATCCACCAAAGTACTCAGCGGATGGCAAAAACTTGCTTCCCCACCGGAAGCTTTACCCGCCATCGCGCACGGAAATGTTTATGTCCTCGACTTGAACAATCAAGGACCTGACAAATGGAACTTTAAAACCCTCTATGACGGTGAAACACTACTACCCAGAGCCCGCTCTAAGGGCTTTCAACCAACCACAGCCTGTCCCAACCCAACCCTGGCCAACAGATGGGAAGATCTACAAATTTTGCACTATCCGGAAGGCGTAATCAAAGATTGGCCAAATCTATCAGATGTTGAGATTTTTATCCGACCGACCCATCAATGGTTGGTTAATTATTTAACCCTGGAAAGCGTGGACGAAGAAAACTTATTGGCTACAACAACACTTCCTGGAACCTATCGTCTCTGTCAGGTCAAAAACAAACCCTGGAAAGAGACCTGCTGGGTAGAGAATGTTCTGGAAGCTCTGGATCAACCTGGTGAATGGGTGTTGGACTCACAGGCAGGTAAGCTTTACCTGTGGCCAACCGGAGATACACCCGGAGATAATATTCAAGCTCCCACATTACCGACGCTTGTACGCGTGGAAGGAAAAAATGTCTACGAAGTTAAAGGTGATATCCCTGTTAGAGGAATTCAATTCAAGGGCTTGACTTTCACAGGCACTGATCGGGATACCTGGACGAAGGAAGACCGTGGTATTCAGCATGATTGGGATATGTTTGACAAGGACAATACCCTCCTCAGATTCAGATCAGCACAGGATTGTAGGGTTATTGCCTGTGATTTTCGAAATGCAGGGAGTGGGGGAATCCGCATCGACCTTTACGGCCAGAATATTGAGATTCGCTCCAACAAGATTGATAATCTCGGTGGCACAGGCATCTTGCTCGCTGGATATGGACCTGGTGTTAAGGATGTAAATTACGGCCATAGCATTGTCGACAATGAGATGTCCAGGATTGGTCAACTCTATCTACATAGTCCTGGAATCTTTATCTGGCAGAGCGGAGAGAATAAAGTTCTGAACAATTATATCCATGATTTGCCCTATGATGCCATCGTCTTGAGCGGTGTCCGTCCACGCTATTTTGGGATCATGGATTCTGTGAAGTGGACTGGATACGCAATTCCAAGGAGAATTCGAGAAAATATGCAGATCATTCGCTGGGAAGAAACGGATGATCCTCAGACTGCAGAGGAAGCCTTAAAATTTGCACATGCTCGCAACAATGTGGTCCAGGATAATGAATTTCATAATGTCATGGAAGTATTGGGTGATGGAAATGCTATCTATCTGTCATGTGCAGGCAAAGGCAATATTATCAAACGGAATCTGATTTACAAGACCACCAAAGCTTCAAACGAAATTCGCTTTGATGACGACCAGGAAGAATCCTATGTGGAACAGAATATTGTTTTTGGCAATGGCATCAAACTAAAGCACACAAATTATATCCTAAACAACATCGTCATTGGAGGTGGAATATCTATTAGACCTGAGACCGTTGTAGGTGCTAAAGTAAATAAAAACATTATCTACGGTATTGGTACTCCTGTTAGATTTTACAACACGAATGTTGAAAAGAAGCTCAAAGGATTACTGGATCTGGCAAATCCTGATTACAATTTATTTTATTCTGATATGCAGGAAGCCGGAAAGAAGTCCTTAGAGCAGATTCAGGCCTTGGGGCACGAGGCTCATGGAGTATATGCCGATCCACTATTCAAAGATATGGCCAGGGGTGATGTCCGACTTGAAGAAGGCTCTCCCGCACTAGCAATGGGGATTGAATCCATTGACATCATGAAGATCGGATTGCTTAGCCAGCCGAGTTTTGAGAGGATCTGGAAGAATAATATTGAACTCTGGAGTGCTGAAACATTGGAAGATCACTCTGGTGAAAACCTCCAACTGGTCAAATAGGATTATGGCGATGTTCAAACTCAAAGATAGAATGATGCTGTTACTAATTGGTTGTATTCTATTCATCATCAACTGCCAGCCAAAACCTGAAATCATTGAACAAGAGCCAGTTCTGGGACCTTTTGAGGAGAATTGGGAGTCTCTGGTAAAACATGAGGATCCCCAATGGTTCAGTGATGCTAAATTTGGAATCTATACCCACTGGGGCGTTTATTCGATTCCTGCATGGGGTCATGAATGGTATCCCCGTAAGATGTATATCGAAAAAGACCATCGAAGAGGTAATTATTTTACCCATCATGCTGAAACCTGGGGCGATCAAACCAAATTTGGCTATAGTGATTTTGTGCCCCTCTTCACAGCCGAAAAATTCGATGCTCAGGAATGGGCCGATCTTTTTAAACAAGCTGGAGCTCAGTTCGCCGGTCCAGTCGCCGAACACCACGATGGTTTCGCCATGTGGGATAGCGATCTAACTGAGTGGGATGCTATGGATAAAGGTCCCAAACGAGACATAGTCGGAGAACTTGCCACAGCTATCAGGGCTCAGGATATGAAATTTATGGCTTCCCTTCATCATGCCCGTAAATGGTGGTATTTTGAGCCGTCTTTCCGTGAAGATCACCGCTTTGATACCCAGAATCCAGATCTGGCGGGTCCCTATGGAATGTTTCCACCAATCCATGAGGTAGGGGATGCACCCACACCGGCTTATATGAAAGCCTGGGAAGAGAAAACTATCGAAGTCATCGATAAATATCATCCAGATCTCTTGTGGTTTGATTCGGGGCTGGAGAGAAAAAAGTTTTGGCGTGAATCCAGAGATGATTTTCAGGCTTATAAAAAAAGGTTTCTGGCATATTATTACAATGAGTCTGCTCAAAGAGGCCAGGATGTTGGTGTTGCGTACAAGCATGACGATTTCCCGGCTGGAGCAGGTATTCTAGATTTTGAACGCGGACGTATGGATAGTTTAGCTCCGTTCCCCTGGTTGACAGATACTTCAATTGACAATGTTTCCTGGAGTCATGTAGAAAATTCAGATTATCGGTCAGTAAATGAACTCATCGACGTCCTGGTTGATATTGTGAGTAAAAATGGTTGTCTACTATTAAACGTTGGCCCCAGTGCAGATGGATCGATTCCTGAGGGTGCTCAGCAAACGCTTCTGGGCATGGGAGAGTGGCTCAAGGTCAACGGTGAAGCCATCTATGATACGAGACCTTGGCTAAAGTATGGCGAAGGTCCTACAAAGGAAATCGGTGGTGCTTTCAGCGAGCGTAAAAACAAGGTGAGCTATGTGCCTCAGGATATCCGCTTTACTGCCAATGACGGTGTGCTCTATGTAATAGCTCTGGGATGGGACGATTCTGGACAACTCATGATTAATGCATTGGGTGAGAGTTCTGAGCACTTCAGACCCATAAGCAAAGTGTCCTTGTTAGGATATGAGGGGAATCTCAGCTGGGAAAACACGGCTGACCACCTGACTGTCCAGCTCCCCAAAAATCAAATGGGGCAACACGCCTTTGCTTACAAGATTGAATTCAAATAGAAAACTATCATCAAGAGGGAAGAGAGAAACATGTCAAAGAAAATAAATGCTAAAATGGGTAAAGGATTGCTCCTATCCACAATTATGGTCCTTTCATTTAATCTGGTTGCCTGTTTGGAAACCACAGCCAACACAGTGAAAGTTGCCCCTGAGTCAGTCAAACAAAAATCGGTAGCAGTTGCCTCAATCAGAAAGACAATATATACAGATCAGGAACTGTGGGTCGCTGGCTTGAAGGAGAAACAGCTCAAACAACCCGCATTCGCATTTGTGAATACAGATCCATCCCTGCCCAATGTCCTGCTAATGGGAGGTGCAATCTCAGTTGGATACACACATGCAGTACGAGAAGAATTAGCTGATATAGCAAATGTTTACCGTATTCCAGCCAATGGTGGGGATACAAAATCAGCTCTCAAAAATCTCCAAAAATGGCTGGCTGGTACGCAGTGGGAAGTTATTCATTTTAACTGGGGTATGAATGACCTTAAAAGGAAAAAGAAAACTGAATCTGACGCAACTACACCACACCGAGTAGTGCTTGATCAATACGCCAGCAATCTGGATCAAATCGTAACTCAATTGGAAAAATCTGCAGAATCACTTATCTGGGCTTCAACAACGATTATCCCGGATAGCGCGAAAAGCCGTATCTCAGGAGATGAAATTCTCTATAATCGGGCTGCCCTAGAGGTGATGGAAAATCATCCCACTGTTAAAATTGATGATCTTTTCTCCCTGTCTAAAGATCATCCTGGAGATCGAAAACCAAAGAGTGTCAGCTTTAGTAAAGAGGGTCAAAAAAGACAGGGTGTTCAAGTTGCAAGCAGTATTAAATCAGCCTTAGATAAATAACATACATGACTGTGTATCAGATAGATAGAGAGAATACATAAATGAAATATATAACTCTTCCAATTGTCCTGGTCATAGGCTTGATAATGATTGGATGTAGTTCTGTTCAAGTCCCGGTAACACCTGAAAAGGCACCTCTACCTTTAGAGGACCGTCGTGCTTCAACTGAAACCATGGAGAAATGGAACGACTGGAAATTCGGATTATTTGTACATTGGGGACCCTGGTCTCAAACAGAAATTGGAGCAATTTGGAAGATTGTCAAAACGGATACCCCTGAAGAGCGTGAGGAGCGCTTCGAACTCTATAAAACATTTGATCCCGTTAATTTTAATCCTCAGGAGTGGGCTCAAGTTGCCAAAGATGCAGGTATGAAGTACATGGTCTTCACTACCAAACACCACGATGGCTTCTGCAACTTTGAGACGGCCGTTACAGATTTCAAAATTACAAATCCAGATTGCCCACACAGTCGATCGGCGAATCCAGACATTACTGGGGAGCTGGTCAAGGCTTTTCGCGCTGAGGGCATGGGAATTGGCCATTACTATTCACATATCGATTGGTACCACCCTCAGGGCAAATATTTTTCAAAACGTCACTGGGAGTACGATGAGTCCAGAATTGACTCTGAACCAGAGTCCTGGAAGAAATTCGTCAGATTTGAGAAAACTCAGGTGCAGGAATTAATGACCCAATACGGTGATATAGATATTATGTGGTTTGATATCCGTTGGCCAGGATCCACTCGGAATGATAATGGTATTCATCATCGGATCAAACATCCCGTTGTAAAAGAAGATGTTATAGATATGGTAACCATGATGAGAGATATACATCCTGGACTTATTATTAATGATCGTGGTGTACACAGTTATGGTGATTTTGCAACGCCTGAACAGAAAATCCCCAAAATTGCTCCTGAAGGCTATTGGGAGACCAATATGACAGTTTCTGATCCCAATCGACGTAAGGCTGGGGGATTCTGGTATAAGGGACCTGATGCACTATACAAATCTCAGGAAGAATTACTCAGGGTCATGGCCGAGGTCTTTTCAAAGGGAGGGAATTTCCTCCTCAACGTTGGACCACAGCCGGATGGCAAGATACCAGCAGGTGAAGTAGCCGCACTGAAGGGCATCGGCGATTGGTTGGAAATAAATGGTGAAGCAGTCTATGGTAGTAAACGTAGTCCACTCTCAACTGTACCTGAGTGGGGATTCATTACTCGTAAAGCAAATACACTGTACCTGTATGTGTTCAATTGGCCTGATAAGGGAGATGATATTACTCTAAACGTATCCAATAAAGTGCTGAGTGCCAGCCTATTAGGAAGTGACCATCAGATAAATACTGAGCGTTCAGAGACCGGGATTAGCATAACCTTACCTGGAGAAAAATTACATCCTGTCGTATCTGTTCTGGCTGTAGAGCTGGAGGGTTCCCCAGTAGAATTGATGCCATAACTTTGATAGTAGAATATATTTAATTGGATAATTTGAATACTGAAAATCTGGTCGAAATGACCAATATCCGCAAAGAATTCCCTGGGGTTCTAGCTCTCGATGATGTGGATTTTGATTTAAGAGCAGGCGAAGTCCATGCCCTTCTGGGAGAAAATGGAGCAGGCAAAAGCACTCTGATTAAAGTCTTGAGCGGAGCTCAACCCTGTGAGAGTGGGAAAATTTCCATCTCAGGTGAGGAGGTTGTGCTTTCAGATCCACGCATAGCTCTATCCATGGGTCTTCGTTTTATTTATCAGGAGATCAATCTGGTTCCGGATATTGATATCGCCCGAAACATGTTTCTGGGAGCAGAACCAACAAATTCAAGCCCTTTAGGAATTGTTGATCATTCCACGCTGTACACTAGGACAGCTGAGCTTTTAGAATCATTCCATATTGATCTGAATCCACGGACGGTTGTCTCAGATCTGAGTGTCACCCAGCAAAAGATGGTGGAAATCGCCCGGGCATTAATCTCGAAGGCAAAAGTTATCATCCTGGATGAGCCCACAGATGTGCTTGAAGACCGATCAAGGCAGGATCTCTTTGAGGTTATTCGAAAATTAAAGAATGAACAAGGTGTTGGCTTCATATACATATCCCATCGCTATCAGGAAGTATATGAAATAGGCGATAGAGTCACCATTCTTCGTGACGGACACAAAATGGGGACATGGGATATTGACGATATATCAATGGATCAATTGATTGCAAAGCTGGTTGGGGGAGATGCCACTCACAATTTTCCTGACCTACCGCCACCTCAATATGATATCTCCCTCAAAGTTGATAAACTGTTCAGTGGATCGCGTTGCAGAGGGGTTTCCTTTGACTTAATGAAGGGTGAGATTCTTGGTGTGACCGGACTCATGGGTGCTGGAAAGAGTGAACTGGGTCGCGCTATTGCAGGCATTGATCCCATCAAGTCTGGGCGTATAGATATCCACGATAGACCTGCTGGAGAACAGAATCCTCGTCGAAGAATAAAGGCTGGAATTGTGTACCTCACGGAGGATCGTAAACAGGAAGGTCTCATCATTGATCAGAGCATTCGCGATAATTATGCCCTTCCCAGTATTGATCGTTTCTCCTCTCATAACCTCCTATCCCACAGGGACATAGATACGGAAGTTGATGTGAAGATCAAAGATTTTAATATAAAAACAGTGGATCGAAATTCTATGGCAGGTCATCTCTCAGGTGGGAATCAACAAAAGCTCATGTTGGCCAGATGGTTGGGTACCCAGTGTAAGGTCTTCATCATAGATGAACCAACCCGAGGGATTGATATTAAAGGTCGCTTTGAAGTATACCGTTTTATGGTTGAGCTCCTTAATCAGGGAGTATCCATTCTTATGTTGACTTCTGATTATGCAGAAGCTCTCGCCATGAGTCATAGAGTGATGGTCCTGCACAGGGGCGAAATCGTTGATGTTGTTGATCCTGAAAATACCAGCGAGGAGCAGGTATTAAAAATTGCTATTGGAGCAGAGGCTTAGAAGTATGAAAGAACAAATATTAGCTCAAACGAGAAAGGGACTCCAGGCTGGGCTGGGTCTTCTATTAATCACCATTATATTTATGATTCTTGCTCCCAGCTATCGGCAGTTCGATAATTTTGCAGGTATTTTTGCACAATCTGCTGTGCTGGCAATAATGGCACTGGGAACAACCATTGTACTCATATCAGGCGGATTGGATTTATCAGTAGGATCTATATTGGCTCTATCTGCAGTGGTTGCAGGACGAGTTCTCAGCGGAGGCGATCCTGTATGGATGGCTATTCTGGCAGGAGTAGGTGCTGGAGCACTTATTGGACTAATCAACGGTTTCACTGTCGTTGCGACCAAAGTACCACCCTTTATCGCAACCATGGGCATGATGATGATTGCCCGGGGTCTGGCAGAGATGTTGGGTCGAGGTCGTGATATGTCCTATTTCCCTGAATCCTTCAAAATGCTAGGTTCAGGTTGGGTCGTACCAAGTCTAATTGCCGGTCTGGCACTTGTTGTAACCATGTTTATGCTTGGAAAAACCAAATTGGGTTTTCATAGTTTTGCCATTGGGGGAAATGAGGAGGTCGCACGACTTTCTGGTGTGCCCATTCTGCGGAATAAATTGATTTACTACAGCATAGGTGGATTTCTGGCTGGTTTGGCTGGTGTTGTGGAAGCTGCCAGGCTCAATTATGTAGAACCGAATTATGGTATAGGTTGGGAGCTACAAGCCATTGCTGGTGCGGTCATTGGTGGAACCAGTCTATTTGGCGGTATGGGGGGTGTGGGACGAACCATCATAGGTGTGTTGATTATTCGTTCTCTCTACGCCGGACTAGTTCAGATTGGGGTGGATTCATACTGGCAGCAGGTTGCCATAGGTGCAGTAATCATTATTGCGGTCTGGATAGATACGGTAAATCGCAAACGGGCCGTTGAAAAAGCGTGAATATTTTAAGGAGTCATAAATTGAAATCGACATTTCTGAAAGTTCTAACTGTATGTCTTATTGGTAGTGTAATGGTTGCATGTGGGGGGAAGGATAAACCTGAAGGATCTGCAGATTCAGATCAAAAATACACTATCGCCTATATCGGCTATTCATCCACGAATCCATTTTGGAATGCCTTGGCTTCTAGTGCCCAGGAATCTGCTAACTCGCTCAATGTCAAGTTCTTAGACTTAACAGCATCAAGTCCTGAAATGGCCCAACAGAAGATGGCTATTGATAATGCCATCATTAAACGCGTGGATGGTTTGGTTGTCGGAGCTGTGGATTCAAGGGGACTGGGTGACTCATTTGATAAAGCTCAAAAAGCAGGTATTCCAATTGTAACCGTCGATACACGAGTTGATCATCCTGCGGTTGTGAGTCACATTGCTACTGACAATATCGCTGCTGCCAGACTCGCTGGTGAATACATTGCGAATAAACTAAACAACAGGGGTAAAGTTTTAGTACTCGGTGGTTCAACTGGCTCACAAACTGCCGATGATCGTCAGACTGGTGTGGAAGAAATCCTGGGGCAATATGAGGACATGGAAGTGATATTCAGAGTTGCCAACTGGGATGCCAAGCAGGCCAATGAAATCACCAATAACATTTTGAGCTCACAGGATAATCTTGGAGCTGTTTTCGCGGCTTGTGATCCTATGATCTTTACAGCCATGCAAGCTGTGAAAAGCAAAGACAAGCTGGGTGAAGTCGTGCTGGTTGGATTTGATGCAATTCCGGCGGTATTAAAAGCTATTGATCAAAATGAAATTAATGCTACAGTTCGCCAGGATCCAGGTCGCATGGGGTTGGAGGGAGTGAAACTTTTGGTAAATCATCTCAATGGGGAAGAAGTCCCTGCATATATCCCCATCTCAGCAGAACTCGTGAACACTACTAATATCAAGCAATACGTTGCAAACTAGGATTTGGGTAGCCCGCTGCGCCGTGCCATGAAATGCGTAGGCGAGTACCCGGGGCTCTCCTACGCACGATGTGCTTCGGCGAACTACCCTAGTTTTGTTGCTGTAATTATGGTTTGATTGGCTTGCTAGCCGAAGCTCCACCAAAGTGGAGCGCAGGTTAGTACCCGGGGCCGGAATCGAACCGGCACGGCTGTTTAGGCCGAGGGATTTTAAGTCCTGAATATATCACTGATAGTCAGTGGGTTACAGAGATTGTGTCAAACTATTTGAGGGTAAATATTTTCAATAGCTCTATGCAAGGAAGTATTGTCTCTCAGATGAGGGTTTATTGTGTCTCTAGAGTCAGCGATGAGTACTCTGTCGAAGGTCGGGTCTGTTCAACGTACCGTTGTCTGGAATTTAACTGAATACTGATTAATGGTAAAGACCATAAGGGTTTGTCCTGTACTTGCTTGTGAATAGTGGATATATTTTAGTCAAAATTGCTAAACAATATTGAATTCTAGTTGCACATTGAAAGACTTGAAAACATAATTTGGGAGAACCTTATGCACCGAACCAGCTTATCCAACATTCTCATATTATTCATTCTGATCCTAGGATCAGTCATAGCTGGTCCAGAGGATTGGCGAATTGCTTTGTGTATCTCTGAGGATCCCCAACATCAGATGAATGTTTCCTGGCGCACACAGAGACAGATTGATACTCCGCTAGTGCAAGTGACCCCAAACCTTCCACAGGTTAACTTTGATAAGCAGGCCGTGGATATCACTGCCCAAACTGAGGTAGTCGTAAGGAGTGATGGTTCTCTGGTCTATGCCTATTCAGCAAAAATGAACGGTCTGAATCCGTCAACAGCCTATGCCTATCGCGTGGGGTCAAAAGATGAGTGGAGTGAGTGGTTTGTTTTTGAAACCGCAAACAACACTGAAACGTCTTTCCGTTTTCTCTATCTGGGAGATCCTCAAAACGGATTGCTTACTCATGTGCCAAGAGCTATTAGGGCAGGATACAAGGAAGCACCTGATGCAGCATTCCTTACCATGGCCGGAGACCTAGTCTCAGTGCCAGGGATTGATAAACAATGGGAAGATCTTTTCCACGCTGGTTCCTGGATATTTGGTACAATACCTCTCGTCCCAGTGATGGGTAATCACGCCTATTTCATCGATGGGAAATGGTTGGATGAACACTCTACATATTGGCAGCCTCACTTTACATTGCCAAAAAATGGACTGGCAACACTTCCCGAGACCAACTACTATTTTCAATATCAGGGGATGCTATTTGTAGTCCTAAATGGGAATGAGCAGCTAGATGAGCAGGCAATCTGGCTGGATGAAGTTTTGAGTCAAAGTGAAGCAGGCTGGTTTATTGTTAGTATGCATCAACCACTATACTCTACTGCCAAGGGTAGAGAGGGCACCAAAAGACGAGATGCCTTTTTATCTGTTTTCGATAACCATGAAGTGGATCTAATCCTACAAGGGCATGACCATTCCTTTGGTCGTACCTATCCGCTTAGAAATGGTAAACAGGTCAAGGGGCGACAGAAGGGGACGGTTTATATCAATTCAGTATCTGGTTCGAAGCAATACTTACTTGAGCCAGCAATTGATGGCGTGTTTGAGGTCACTGGTTCCGAACAACAATTCTATCATGTCATCGATGTTCAACCCTCGAAACTCAAGCTGTCCTCATTTACTGTGGATGGAGAATTGAAAGATCAGATTATTATCAAACCATCTCGCAATAGATGAGTTTTTGAGAAGAGTGGGGTACGATTAGACAGGCGATTTCCACCCAAGTAATTAATCATCATGTCACAAAGGGTAAATTGGCGTGTTGAGAGAATGAAGAAACACCTCGGTAGTTGATAGCACAAAACGCGCAACATATTGCGCACTATGTCAAACTTATTAAAATTTCACACACCTAGCTTGATGATTGCTATTCTTAAATTGAAAAAATAGCCTTAAGTACTCTAGTAAATTGAAATCTCGATGATACGGAAGGTTTAAATAGCAATATTTATAACTATATAAATGCTGCTGGTAGTATTTATTATCCTGATGTATTAAAATATATTGATGCCATAAGATGAGCAAAATCTGTGTTAATAATTATATTGACAACTCCTTTATTCGCATTTATACTAGAACAAACGATTGCGCATATTTAAGTATCAACTCGTTGACTTGAGTTTGATTTACGATTTAAGGAATAATTTTTGGTTCAATCCAAACATATAACACTCGATAACATCGCTAATCAGATTGGTGTTTCAAGCAGTACGGTTTCTCGTGTGCTTACTGGTCAATCCAAAAAATACCGGATTAGTGATAGAACCACGGAGATAGTGCAACAAACTGCTCGAAAATTAGGCTACGTTCCTGACCAGCTCGCAAGGGGGTTGAGGACAAAAAGAACGAATACCATGGGTCTAATAATTCCAGATATTTCGAATCCCTTTTTTTCCAGTATCGCACGAAACATCGAAATTCAAGCTCGGAAAGTGGGTAGCTCAATCATTTTATCCGATAGCCAGGAAGATACCCAGTTAGAGATTGAATCTATTCGATTACTCCAAGGTCGCAAAGTTGATGGACTGATAATCTGTCCAGTTGGCGAAGATAGTAAACATTTGAAAAGCATTGTAAACAGCGGTTTACCTGTAGTTATCATTGATAGATACTTTCCAGACCTTGATTGTCCCTATGTAGTTTCAGATAATTACCAGGGTGCCATGGATGCTGTAACTTATTTCTTCGAGATGAATCACAGGTCCATAGGGTACATTCAGGGCCGGGTGAATACATCAGTTAATAATGATCGTATAAGGGGATACCGGGCTGCCCATGAAACGCGAGGCCTGCCAGTCGATGAGTCACTTATTGTCGGTGACAGTTTTGGAAAAAGGAATGGTTACATCGGTGCAAAAATTCTTCTTGCCAAATCTCCCCGACCCACCGCCATCTTTGCTGCTAGTAATCTTATTTCTTTAGGAGCAATGACTGCAATACAGGAAGAGAGATTGAAAATACCTGATGATATATCGATTATCTCATTTGATGAGCAGCCCTATTCCGAACATCTAGCAACTCCCATGACAACTGTAGCTCAGCAGACATCTGAAACGGGAGAAATCGCCTTTAAATTGCTTCAATCTCAAATTCAACAAGATGGTAAGCAGACAACAGAGGGTATAGTCTTACCAGCTGAGCTGGTGTATAGAAAATCTGTAAAAAAGCTTGAGTTTGCAGAATTACAATGATGAATCGTAAGTATAAAAAGGAGAATGTCTAACATTCAATAGAAACTGATTGCGAAGCGCAAAAGATTCAATTGATGGTAGCCCTTCCCGAAAACGTAAAGGAGTAAAGTATCATGAAACACAGTTACAAGCTAGTTAACTTGGTGTTAGCAATCTTACTGTTTGCGATGGTGCCAGTTACCTTGTCAGCCGAAAATGCGAATATGTCATTTCTCGGAAATTGGGGAGCCGGTGGTGGCGATATAAGAGGTGTAGCTAATTTTGGGGATCTGGTTTATTATGGTGTTACTGATCAATTCACTATCACCAGTTTTGAAGATCCAGCGAACCCGTTCACTTCAGCGACTCTTAATCTTGACGACATGATTGAAGATATTGTCTGGAAGGTCAGTGATGGTACAACGTATGTTCTGGCGACGGCTGGTCAAACGTTAAAAATTATTGATGCGACAAATCCTCTGGATCCAACTGTTCTTTCAACCCTAGCCCTCGCTGGTTATGGCGAAGGACTAGCTGTAAGTGGTAACTATGCCTATGTTACTGCTGGGGTTTCAGGTATGGAGGTCATAGATATTTCTGATCCAACCAGTCCAAGCTCGGTTGCCGTCGTTGTTGGGGGGGCCACAGGTCCCTGGGCTGAAGGTATCAACGTTTCTGGAGACTATGCATATGTGGGAAATGGAAGCCACGCAGATATTTATGATATATCCACTCCTACCAGCCCTAGCTTAATCAGCACGATAGCCAATACCGATGGCTGGGTACAGGATGCAATGCCCATATCCAACTATCTATATGTTTGCGTTTGGTCTAGCGGAATTGATGTATATGATATATCCGACCCTGCCAGTCCTACATTTGTTACTGCCCTTTCAAATCCTAAAAATTCTGATATCATGTTTGATGGTAATTATGGCTACATCGCTTCAAAGGAGTCTGGTGTAACCGTTCTTGATGTTTCAGATCCAGCTGCACCAACTACGCTTGGGATACATGATACTGAAGGATCCGTCAGGAAAATATCTTTTGGATCCATAAATATGGGCGGAACCCAAACAGGGCACATTTTTGCTGGAGAAGAATCCGCACTATCTGCGGTTAATGTTTCTGATCCATCTAACATGAGTACCTCTGGTACAGTAGCTGTACCAGCTCCCGCCGACGGCTTGTGCTATAGTGCTACTGTAGTAGAGAATACTGCTTACCTGGCATATAGATACCATATACGTGCACTTGATATAACTACTCCCTCTGTTATGACAGAATTGGGAAGTATTACTCTTGCGGATGTAGGTGACGATAGGCCAATGGTCAAGAAAGTGGTCTTCAAAGATAATATTGTATTTGCCGGATCTCGGCTTGACGGGCTGGTGCCAATAGATTTTACTGACCCAGCAAATCCAACTTTACTCACCGCACCCATAACTGATCGGACGAATGATGTAGCCATAGCTGGAAACTATGTCTATGCTGCAACTGCCAATAATGGTATTGGTGTCGTGAATGTAACAACAGCTGCCACGCCAACACTGGTTGGCTACGTTGCTGAGAGTATGATTAACGGTCGCTATGGAGAAGGTGTTGCAGCCTATGGTGATGTTATGGTGCAAAGTACCTGGGGTGCCTTGTTCTTTTATGACATCAGTTCGCCAGAAGCACCAGCACTACAAGATACTGTTGCTCTTACCACTGGAACCAGTTGGTTAAGTCTTGATGACGATTATGCTTATGTCCATGATTTTGATAGTTTAAAAATCTTTGATATCAGTACTCTTTCGGCTGTTGTTCAGGTCGGCGGCGTCAATACTGGTGGAAGTTGGGATGGCGATGCATTTCGTGAAGGAAACTATTTATATGCGAATTGCGAAGCTGCAGGTATCAAAGTATACGATGTTACTGATGTCACAAATCCGACTGAAGTAGCAAACTTTGACATGCTGAATGATGCTCGTGCCATTTACGTTCGTGATGGCATTGCTTATTCGAGTGAAAAAAGTGGTGGTTTTTCGATTTATACTAATGATTTGGTTGTGTCCATCGATTCTGATGGCTCGCTTCCAAATAGTTTTGCCTTAAGTCAGAATTACCCGAATCCCTTCAACCCCAGCACTGTGATAGAGTTTTCCATTCCACAGAGCTTTGGGACTTCAGATGTGAAGCTAGAAATATATAACGTCCTGGGACAGAATGTACGCACACTTGCAAATACTAGGCTTGAAAGTGGTGCTTATGAAGTTACCTGGAACGGTCGTAATAATTCTGGTAATCTTGTTTCAGCTGGTATGTATATCTATCGATTACAAGCTGGAGATCAAGTAATAAGCAATAAAATGATTCTGGTGAAATAGCGGGATCACCCCCTAAGACAACTATTAGGGAAATTGTTAATTAGGCAGGCATTACTTGTCTGCCTAATTAACTAGGGTTGGAGATCGGCTAAACGTATCACCTCCTTCTCACCGGCTCCAACCCTTTATTGGCGGAAAAGTGATAATTTCTGTGCACTTTTGTAGAGTCAGTATTAACAGGAAAAACTTGAACTTACCTGGAAACAGATCATGAATAAACGACTGTTTTGTTATTTCAGCATTTTAATAATGGTAATGTTACCTCAGATTCTTTTTGCTGGAAATGTAGGTAAGATATTTGGTAAGATAACTGATGCTGAAACCGGTGAGCCACTGATCGGAGCTAACATTACAATTAACGAAACCTACCAGGGGGGCACCACGGACGCATCAGGTGAGTTTGTAATTGTTAATGTAGACCCTGGATCATATACGGTTACACTATCCTACATTGGTTACGAAGCGGTCACCCTGCTGGAAGTTTATGTCACCGTCGATAATACCACTTACATAAATAATGAATTGAAGAAACAGGTTATTGAAGGGGCAGTGGTAACAGTTGTAGCCGAACGCCATTTAATTGATAAGAGCCATACAGCCAGTAAACACTCAGTAGATAGTGAAAGCATGGAGAAACAGCCCGTGAAGGATATGAAAGATGTCCTGGAGACCCAAGCTGGGATCTTTCAAAACACCTATCGCGGTGATTCTAGAGTAACCAGTGTCATTCTGATGAATGGGATAAGTACAAACAGTGGTTTGTTTTCAGATAATTTTAGTGGATTTAACCTCTCTGCGATCCAGGAAATCTCAGTCATGACAGGTGGCTATAATGCAGAATACGGTGAGGCTCGAGCAGCAGTAATTAATATTACTGAAAAGAAGACTGCCCAGGGGATTCATGGATCGGTTATTACCCGCATGCGACCGGCTGGTAAATATCACTATGGCCGGAATATGTACAGTAGAGATAATTACGATATTACACATTATGATTTAGACTTTTGGACAACTCAATCAGAAAACCCAGTTAGTGCCCATCATGAGAAAGATCCTCAGGAGCTTCTTGCCCTTTGGCAAGCACAGAGTACAGCAGATCCTATTCTTGGGAACTATACTGAGCGAGATCAATGGTTTTATGAATCGACTCTCTACGGTTCGGTGATCAAAGGTTTTAATTTTCTTTTGTCAGCTCGCGTTGAAAATGAGGTTGGTATTTTCCCTCAATCTATTCCTTACAATACTGAGCAGAATATTCAGGGCTACTTGAATTTCAACTATTTCAAACGGCTTCAAATTCGCATTGGCGGATTTACCGGGGAGAAAGAAACTGCCATTACTGGTGGAGAAAGCAGGTATTCCGAGGGAGCCACCTATTTAATAGCGAGCAACAATTCTAATTTTGACACCTATGAGGGATCCAAAGAACATCGACACCTTGGTGCTACAATAGTTGCAGGCCCTTACGATCAAAACAAATACAATCCGATGGGTGTGATCTATGACCATTTTCCAGAACTTAGAAAATGGAGCCAAGTTTATCTTAATGCTACATTATCTCTTAATCAAAAATCATTTATGCAAATTAATATTAGCCAATTAAGCGATGCTATGGATCGATCAGATAGATACGGTGTCGTTCCTGACAGTCTGTGGTCACGCCGAGATGATACGTATCTCCTGGTAACCACATTTCGTGACCAAGGATTTTTCCATGCTTGGGATCGAAGTAAAAGTATTGTCAATCAGATTAAGCTTGATTACACGAATCAGTATACGAAGAATCACCAATTAAAATTGGGTTCAGGATATAAAAAATTTGACATTGATTTTGAACATTTTATGGCCTCACATGAAGGTGGTGGTCGTTGGAATTTGAATAATGTGTTTCAGGGTCAGCCATATGAGGGTCATTTCTACGTCCAAAATCTTTCAGAGTTTCCCGGCATAATATTGAATGGTGGTATCAGGTTGGACTATTTCGATCAGAATAGGGAGGCATCAAGTAATATGTTTGACCCAACAGCATCCCAGACGACAACTGCGGGTCATAACTCTTGGCAGCCAATGGGCTTTCCTGGAACACCAGAGACCACACCAACCGACTTGCAATTAAAAATTTCACCTAGATTAGGTCTTTCTCACCCTATTAGTGAATCCGCACTATTACATTTCTCATATGGTCATTTTTATCAAAGACCATCCTGGTCGAAAATGCTGGGATTCCCTTTTGTAAATTATACTACCAATATGGAAACAGTATTGAATCCATTTGCTGAACAGATCACCTATATGGAAGAATGGCAGGGATATTATGGAAATCCAAACCTTGGATATGAGAAGAGTGTCCAATATGAATTAGGTCTGGATCTGGTCTACAACAATCAAGTTAAAATCGATTTTACAGGATACTATAAAGATGCTGAGCAGATAGCCTCTGTTTCCACCGGTCTTTTCGGGAGCGAATACATTGCCACCAAGGCTTCTATGAAAAGCAATGGGGGTTATTCTGATACCCGTGGTATGGAGGCTTCTTTGGAAACACGTGTTAATAGCCCCATTAATGCTGGAATGACCTATGATATCTACTGGTCCTTTAATGGCGAGGTTGGATATAGCAGGCTAAATGAACCTGGCTCAGTATTTATTGATAGACCCCTTGGTTATTCGTCTAGTAAACAGACCTGGAGTGGCTATCAAAAAGTTAAGGGCTGGCTCAGCTATGATCTGGGAAAAGGAAAAGGTCCAGGAATCGCAGGACTACACCCATTTAGTGATCTGCATGCTTATTTGTATTTCTGGTGGCGAAGCGGAGACCCTTACACATACCACCCAACTGGTGATCTATCAACCAAACCAAACAATATGAAGTGGTTTAGTCTGTATCAGCTTAATTTAAAACTTTCAAAAGGGGTCTCACTAGGCAACATACATACCATATTCAGCCTGGATGCCACCAACTTGCTAGATTCAAAATTCCTACGTCTACTGTACAGTGACAGACTTAGTTATTATCATGAAAACGCCGATTTACCTCTTGAAGAAAGGTTGCCAAAAAATCTCTTCTCAGGTGAACCCAATGTATGGGAATGGTATAGTTATGAAGTAGCTCCCAGACAAATTGAATTCCAAATAAGGATAGATTACTAATGAGGATATTTAGTTGGGAAATCCGATCACTTATACTGATCGGATCTAATAATTCCAAACCTGGAAATCTGGTGATTGAATGACCACAAAACGGATCATGATCAAACGACAACTAAGTTATCTAAGCTTGGTAATATTAATATTATTGCCTAATTCCCTACTTGCTGGAAATGTTGGTAAGATGTTTGGTAAGATAACTGATGCTGAAACCGGTGAACCACTGATCGGAGCTAACATTACAATTAACGAAACCTACCAGGGGGGCACCACAGACGTTTCAGGCGATTTTGTAATTGTTAATGTGGACCCTGGATCATATACGGTGACACTATCCTACATTGGTTACGAATCCATTAGCATACTTGATGTTTACGTCACAGTTGACAATACAACTCATATAAATAAAGAATTAAAGAAACAGGTTATTGAAGGGTCAGTTGTAACAGTTGTAGCAGAACGCCACTTAATTGATAAAAGCCACACAGCCAGTAAACATTCTGTGGGTAGCGAAAGTATGGAGAAGCAACCCGTCAAGGATATGAAGGATGTGCTTGAGACTCAGGCTGGGATCTTTCAAAACACCTTCCGCGGCGATTCTAGAGTAACCAGTGTCATTCTGATGAATGGGATAAGTACAAACAGTGGTTTGTTTTCAGATAATTTTAGTGGATTTAACCTCTCTGCGATCCAGGAAATCTCAGTCATGACAGGCGGATATAATGCAGAATACGGTGAGGCTCGAGCAGCAGTAATTAATATTACTGAAAAGAAGACTGCCCAGGGGATTCATGGATCGGTTATTACCCGCATGCGACCGGCTGGTAAATATCACTATGGCCGGAATATGTACAGTAGAGATAATTACGATATTACACATTATGATTTAGACTTTTGGACAACTCAATCAGAAAACCCAATCTCCTCCTTTTATGCTGAAGATCCAGAGGAATTATTAGCAACATGGCAGGCGCAGAGTTCTCCCGATCCTACACTTGGAGATTATGCAAAGCGCGATCAGTGGTTTTATGAATCAACATTATATGGTGGACTTTTTAAAGGGATGACTTTTCTGATTTCAGGTCGTAGAGAAAATGGAGTGGGCATTTTTCCTCAATCAATTCCATACAATACTGAGCAAAATATTCAGGGTTACTTGAATTTTAATTTTTATCAGCGATTACAGATTCGTTTGGGGGGTTTTGCCGGGGAGAAGGAAACCGCAATTACTGGTGGGGGAAGTAGGTATTCAGGTGGAGCTGACTATGTGATATCTAGCAATAATACAAATTTTGATTCTTGGGAAGGGAACCAGGAACATCAATGGCAAGGTGCTACTATAGTTGCAGGTCCTTATGATCAAAACAAATACCATCCTATGGGTGTGATTTATGATCACTTCCCAGAACTCAGGAAGTGGAAGCAGGTGTATCTCAACCTAACATACACGTTGAATCAGAACTCATTTATGAAACTGAACATCAGCCAATTGAGTGATGCCATGGATCGGTCTGATAGATACGATGTAGTTCCTGATAGTCTGTGGTCTAGAAGAGATGACACTTTCTTGATGGTCTCTAATTTCCGAGATCAAGGCTACTTTCATAGTTCTGATAGGACAGAAAGTGTGATCCAGCAATTTAGGTTTGACTTTACTAGTCAATATACCAAAAATCAGCAAATGAAATTAGGTGTCGGCTATAAAAAATTTGATATTAATGTGGAACACTTGATGACCTCTTATGAAGGCGGTGGCCGTTGGAATCTACTTAATGTATTTTCTGGCCAGCCATATGAAGGTCATTTCTATATCCAAAATCTTTCAGAATTTCCTGGCATAATATTGAATGGTGGTATCAGGTTGGATTATTTTAATCAGAACCGGGAAGCTTCGAATAATATGTTTGATCCCCTTGCTGCTGAAACGACTACTCCAGGGCACAACTCCTGGCAACCAGGAGGCTTTCCAGGTATACCTGAAACGACTCCCACTGAGCTACAGCTCAAAATCTCACCTAGATTAGGTCTTTCTCACCCTATTAGTGAATCCGCACTATTGCATTTCTCATATGGCCATTTTTATCAAAGACCCTCTTGGGCAAAGATGCTTGGATTCCCTTTTGTAAATTATACTGAAGATCCAGAAACTGTTCTGAATCCTTTTGCTGAACAGATCACCTCTATGGAAGAATGGCAAGGATATTATGGGAACCCGAATCTTGGATATGAGAAGAGTGTCCAATATGAATTAGGTCTGGATCTGGTCTACAACAATCAAGTTAAAATCGATTTTACTGGATATTACAAAGATGCAGCGCAAATAGCCTCTGTTAACACCGGTCTTTTCGGAAGCGAATATTTTGCAACCAAAGCTTATATGGTAAGCAATGGGGGCTATTCTGATACACGAGGTATGGAGGCTTCTTTGGAAACACGTGTTAATAGCCCCATTAATGCTGGAGTGACCTATGATATCTACTGGTCCTTTCGTGGAAAGATTGGGTACAGTAGGCTAAATGAACCTGGCTCAGTATTTATTGATAGACCCCTTGGATATTCGTCTAGTAAACAGACCTGGAGTGGCTATCAAAAAGTTAAGGGCTGGCTCAGCTATGATCTGGGAAAAGGAAAAGGTCCAGGAATCGCAGGACTACACCCATTTAGTGATCTGCATGCTTATT